>Ga0181535_10000053_pt1 | contig 163013 bp, 123 predicted proteins | sample PEATcosm2014_Bin_44_FD_119774 | JGI IMG/M metagenome (GOLD analysis project Ga0181535, IMG submission 119774) | Peatland microbial communities from MTU Mesocosm Facility, Houghton, MI, USA - PEATcosm2014_Bin17_30_metaG | ecosystem: Environmental > Terrestrial > Soil > Wetlands > Peat | place... | reverse complement strand
TGCCTGGGCTTCCTTCGCGAGACGCGCACCGCATGGAGGGAGTGCGACCGAGGCAACGTTTGCACGAAACCCCTTTATTCATGCGGTTCGGAGAACCCCGTCGTTCGTTACCTTGCGACTTTCCAAGGGGCAAAGTCAATGGGGAAAACCGCGATTTCCACAATTTTCTTGGGGATTTGTGCCATTTTCTCCGTTTATTGCCTATTTTGGCCCGGATTTGCCGGTTTTCATGCGGCTATTGTCGAAGAAATCCGCGCTAAACGCGGCTGCGCGCACTGCCTCAACGCAGGCCAAAAAGCACCTTTTTCCTGGACCCCAAAGCTGCCGCGATGGGCGTGTTCAGCGCATCCACCACCGGCGCTGCCAGCCGAAAATGGCGCGCCAGCACCTTGGCAAAGTCCAACTCCAGAGCCGCCGAGGCGGGCAGCGAAGTGCTCAGGCCCCATTGGCGGCATCGGATCAAATCCATCGCCGGATGCTCCTTCGGAAACCCCTTTGGCGGCCGCGTCAGAGCATTTCCTTCAAATTCCGAAAAAGCCTTGCGTACCGCAGCACGCTGCAGGAGTTTGCTGAACTCCGCATGGTGCTCCAGCAGCCAATGGCGAATGGCGGCCAGTTGATCCTTCTCCGGCATCCAGGCGCCAGCGGCGACCACCACTTCCTTTGCGTCGATGTGGAAGTAGAAACCGGCCCCGGAGGTCTTCTTCAGCCCTTCCAGCATCCACCAGGCGGCGACGTGGGTTTTGTAAGGCTTCTTATCGGCGCTGAAGCGCGTGTCGCGATAGATGCGGAAGAGACACTTCTCCGCGGGGCGAATATAGGCCGGCGCAAAACTCTCCATCGACTCGGAAACCTTGTGGATGATGGCCAGCATCGGCTCCTTCAGTTCAGCCTCGAAGGTGGCCTTGCGCGGCGTAAACCACTCGCGGTCGTTGTGGCGGGCGAGATTGCGTAGAAAGGCGAGGCCTTCGGGGCGAAGATGGGCGACGGGTACGATGGCTACGGATTTTGTTGTACGAGGAATGATGGAAGCCTTTCTATCGGATGACCTTCAACGCGCCGCGGAAGAGAGCGTCGAAATCAGCCCCGGCGGCCTTGTCCTTGGCCACTACTTGCTGAATGGCCTTTTCTGCGGCAGCGCGCTGGTAGCCCAGGTTCACCAGCGCCGACAAGACATCCTCAGCGGCTGGCCCCTGCACGGACGGCTGCACCGGCACAACGGCAAAGTCGTCGAGCTTGTCTTTCAACTCGACCACCAGCCGCTCCGCCAGCTTCTTGCCCACGCCGGGAATGCGCGTCAACTGCGCGTGGTCTTGGCCGCGAATGGCTTGCACGGTTCGTTCGACCGAAAGCCCGCTCAGCATCTTGATGGCCAGCTTTGGACCGACGCCGCCCACGGTAATCAGCCGCTCGAAGAGGCGCTTTTCCTGAGAGTCGAGAAAGCCGAAGAGGGCAATCTGATCCTCGCTGACCTGGGTGTGGATGTGCAGCGCGGCCTCGGCGCCCACTGAGGGCAATGCCGTAAAAGTAGGCACCGAGATGGTGACGTCATAGCCCACACCGCCCGCCTCGACAATGGCTTGGCCGGGCTGTTTGTAGATGAGCTTTCCGCGCAGATGAGCAATCATGGTGATTTATTTTAGAATCCCGAGCCGCTTGCCCACACGTTCGAATGTTTCCAACGCCTGGTCGAGCTCTGCCTTCGTGTGTTCGCTGGTGAGCATGGCGCGAATCCTGGCTTTGCCTTCGGGAACAGTTGGGAAAGCGATGCCGGTAGCCATGACGCCCTCGTCGAAAAGCTCGCGGGAGAAATTCATCGTCAAGCGGCCATCGCCGATGATGATGGGCGAGATGGGCGTCTCGCTGGCGGGCGTGGTGACGCCGCCGGTGTCAAAGCCCAGGCGCTTGAGTTCGCCCTGGAAGTAGCGGGCGTTCGACCACAGCCGCTCGATCCGCTCCGGTTCCTGCTCCAGGATGTCGATGGCGGCGATGCAGGCGCCGGCCACTCCTGGCGGGCACGAGGTGGAGAAGAGGAACGGGCGCGCGCGGTGATAGAGGTAGTCGATCAGGTCGCGGCTGCCGCAAACATAGCCGCCCATGCAGCCGATAGCCTTGGAGAGCGTGCCCACCTGTACATCGACCTTTCCATGCAGATGGAAATGGTCCACCGACCCGCGGCCGTTGCGGCCCAGCACGCCTGAGGCGTGGGCGTCGTCCACCATCATGATGGCGCCGTATTTTTCAGCCAGCGCGGCCAGCTTGTCCACCGCGCCGATGTCGCCGTCCATGGAGAAGACGCCGTCGGTAATGATCAGCTTCTTGCCCGGCTCGTTGGCCAGTTCCTTCAGCAGCTCCTCGCAGTGGTCCGCGTCCTTGTGGCGGAAGACCTTGATCTTGGCCCGCGACAGCCGCGCGCCGTCGATGATGCTGGCGTGGTTCAGCTCGTCGGAAAGGATGAAGTCTTCCTTGCCCAGAATCGAGCCGACCGTGCCGGAGTTGGCCGTAAAGCCGCTCTGGAAGACCACGCAGGCCTCGACGTTCTTGAAGCGGGCGATCTTCTCTTCGAGGTCCATGTGAATGCGCATGGTGCCGGCGATGGTGCGCACCGCGCCCGAGCCCGCTCCATAGGTCCGAGTTGCGGCTATGGACGCCTCAATCAGCCTTGGGTCGTTGGCCAGGCCGAGATAGTTGTTGCTGGCCAGGTTGATCACCTTGCGGCCATCGTAGTGGCATACCGGCGCTTGCTGATCGTCGAGGATGCGCAGCTTGAAGTAGGTGCCCTTGGCGCGCAGATCGTTGAGCGTTGCGGTCAGATGGGCAAGTTGTGGACGAGTAGAAGACTGAGTCATGGCGTTCTCCTCAAACAATCTAGGATAACGCCTGAAAGAGCCGCAAGCGGAAGTCGGGGTCCAGCCTCCATTCCGGATTTCAAGGGGATAAGGACGTTGGATTGCCAAATATGTGGCAAATCAACGTCCTTCTCCCCTCCAATACGTCCAAACAACAGGCCGGGAATGGCTCCGGTCCGCCCCCGCCGGATACAATAGGGTTCTGGGCTGCGCCGGGCGGGCGGCACACGATTTTGATCTTTGGAGCAGGTGCACGTGAGAGGCATTTTCTGCCGCGGTCCGCGGCTTGAGTTGGTTGCAGGATTGGTGATCGCGCTGGCATCGCCCGCGCTGGCGTTGGCCGCCACAGGCGTTGCCACGACAACGACGCTGACCGCCGGCGCATTGAGCGGATGCACGCAGCCCATTACGGTCGCGGTGGCTGCCAGTGGAACCCCGGTCACCAGCGGCACTGTGGCCATCACTGACGAATTTAATGGCAATGCCGTTCAACTGGCGAGTGTGGCTCTGACTTCCGCGGGCACGGTCACCTCATCGGTTGCCCTGGGGGCTGGCAGTCATAGCCTCACCGCGAACTTCGCCGGCAACGCTTCCGACCAGGGTTCGACCTCAGCGCCAGTCCTCGTGAGCGTCACCACGGAGTGCGAATTTACGGTCGCCGTCTCCAATCTGACGCCGGCCTCGACTTCCGCGAATACCCTTACCCTTACGGCCGGTCAGTCGGGAACAGCCACCATTACCGTCGCCCCCTCGGTGGAGTTTACCTCCACGTTGACGGCCCCGATGTTCGTCACGCTTTCCTGCTCGGGCCTTCCGGATGGGGCTTCCTGCATCGCTACCCCGGAAAATCTGGAGATTCTGGCTACCACCCCCGAAAGCTGTCCCAGCGGTTCGGCCGCCTCTGCGTGTCCGCCCACCAGTTCGATGGTGATTGGGACCTACGCGGCTTCCAGCGCTTCGGCCTCCCCGGCAAACCGGCAGAGCAAGGGCTCCAATCCCATCGCCTGGGCGTTTCTGCTGCCGGGCGCACTGGGCTTGGGCGGTCTGGGCTGGGGAGCGCGCCGCCGCCGCTGGCTCAGCCGGCTTTCGCTCATAGCCATGGTCGGCCTGGTCACCCTGCTGAGCACAACCGCCTGCAATCCGCGCTACTACTACCTGAATCATGGCCCGGTCCCCAACCCCGCTACCCCGGCTGGAACCTATACCGTGACCGTCAACGCGCAGTCCAACAACGGCGTCACCGCCATCACGCACTCCACCACGTTTGTGCTTGTTGTGAATTAGAGCTTGGGCTTGAGCCCATCGGCAGAACCGCTCGCCTTGTTACACCGGTGAGCAAAAAATAGACAAAAAAGAACCTGCGGCCTCAATTGAGCCGCAGGTTCTTTTTTTATTGACCGTTTGCCGCAACTCCGGCAGCCCGCCCGGGCCTACTCCAGCTTGAAGACCACCTTGATGGCCTCGCCAGATTGCAGAAACTCCATCCCCTTGGAGAACTCGGAGAGCTTCAGGCGGTGGGTAATCACCGGCTCCAGATTGAGCTTGCCGCTGGCCAGCAGGGCTTCCATCTGGAACCAGTTCTCGAACATCTTGCGTCCGTTGATGCCCTGTACCGTGGCGCCCTTAAAGATGATGTTGGTGGCAAAGTCCAGCTCAAGGGGCCGTGACGGAATCCCCAGCAGCGAGGCGCGGCCGCCGGTCCTCAGGAGCGCAAAGCCTAGCCTTATAGCCGCCGGATGACCCGACATCTCCAGCAGAACATCCACGCCGGTGCCGCCCGTAGCCGTCAGAATCTGTTCCTTGATGTTTTCGGCGTTCTCGGCAGACGAGTCCAGAACCAAGTCGGCGCCCATGGTGGCGGCCACTGCCCTGCGGTGCGCATTCACCTCAAGAGCAAAGACCTTGGCGGCTCCGCAGGCTTTGGCCACGGCAATCGAAAACAGGCCGATGGCTCCGCAGCCGGTGATGAGGACGGTCTGTGCGGCAATAGGCCCGGCCAGCACGGTATGCACCGCGTTGCCCAACGGGTCCAGCAGCGAGCACCAGTCGCGCGGAATGGTCGGCGAGAGCTTCCAGATGTTGGTCTCCGGAATAATAACGTAGTTGGCGAAAGCGCCATTGGCATCCAGGCCCAGAATGCGCACGTGCTGGCAGATGTGCGCCTGGCCAATGCGGCATTGCAGACACTTGCCACAGGCCACGTGCATCTCCGCGCTCACGAAGTCGCCTTCTTTGACCGCGGTCACGCCGGCACCCACGCCGGCCACCGCGCCCGAGAACTCATGGCCCGGAATCAACGGCGGATGAATGCGCCCCTGCGCCCACTGGTCCCAGTTGTAGATGTGCAGGTCCGTCCCGCATACACTGGCCGCCTGGACGCGGACCAGCACTTCGCCGGGACCGGGCACGGGCACGGGCACTTCGCGTATTTCGATGCCTGGCGCGGCATGGGCTTTTACGACTGCTTGCATAGTGGTAGACATACGGAACACTCCTCCTCAAAAAAGCAAACGTACCAGTCTAGCAACTGCCCCTGGACAAGCGCCCGGAGCGCGGTGGAAAAGCACCCCCGGAAAGCCGAAAAGCCCCGCTCAGGGCTGCGCCCGCACGGCGATGAACTGGCTCCATCTACGACCCGCTGTTCAGCGTGACGCCGCTGATCACCTTGCCATTGCCGGAGAGGGCCAGCCAGCTTTGCCGTCCGCTCTGAATTGTATACGCAAGCAAACAAAACAGGCAGAAAACTCTCCCGTTCCTGTACACTGGACGCGTTATGAGTTGCCTCTTTTGCAAAATCGTTGACGGAAGCATACCCTCCACCGCGGTCTACGAAGACAAGCTGTGCTACGCCTTCGCGGACCTTCACCCGCAGGCGCCCGTGCATGTGCTCGTGGCGCCCCGCGAACACATCAGCTCGCTGGACGATACCGATCCGAGTGATGGCGCGCTGCTCGGCCACTTGCTGTGGGCCGCCGCGGAGATTGCCCGCGACAAGGGTCTCGCCGCCAAGGGCTACCGCCTGGTGCTCAACACCGGAGAAGACGGCGGCCAGAGCGTGGATCATCTCCACGTCCACCTGCTCGGCGGCCGCCCGCTCGCCTGGCCTCCAGGTTAGATTTTCTGTTCGCGCAAAAAGGGCGCCCCCCACTATGGGAAGCGCCCTCTTGTTCTGCAATTTCTATCCGCTTATGCGGGTTGCGAGGCGTACTCTTCTTCCTCTTCCAGCCCATAGCGGCGCAACAAGCTGGGCAGGCTCTGAGAGAAAGCTGAGCGCGGCATCACCGTGTCGCACCCGGCCTCGATGGCCTTGGCTTTCAGTTCGCCCTGCAAGTGATTGAGAAAGCCGATGATCGACGTCGCTTTCTTCAGCTTGGTCTTCAGCTTTGGGATCAGCGTGATCGGCTTGGCGTTCAGATTGTTCAGGTCGAAGACCACCAGCTTGGGCCGTTCGGCTTCCGGCAGGGCGGTCAGCTTGGCCACTGACTCCTTGTCGCCCTTGATAAACTCCACCTTCACGCCCAGCTTGCGCGCCGTCTCCTGGATCTTGGCCAGAAAGAACAGATCTTCAATAAAACAGAAGATGCGCGTGGGTGCGTCCTCGCGGATTGCGACTGTGGGCTGCGGCTCGTAGGCGTCCTGGTAATAACCACCGTTGTGGCCGTTGCTCATGATCTGGATGGTCGAGGGTGGCCCATCGGCTACGTTGCCATTCACCAGGCGGTAGCTGTGGTCCATCGGCCCCACAAACTCCTTGGGCCCCTTTTGTCTGCTGCCCTTGCGCTTGCCCTGCGGCGCGGCTGAAATGCTGTTGCCGGGCTGCGCCTGAGCCACCGGAGCCTTCTGGAAGAACTTCTTCTTCTTCCGTTCCTGATTCTGGTGTCCGCCTTGGCGACTGCCCTGGTGCGTGGGAGCCGGCTTGTGCTTCGCAGCGTGCGGCTGCGGCGGAGCTTGAGGTTGAACCTGAGGCGGTGCCTGAGGCTGAGGCTGCGCCTGAGCCTGTGGCGCCTGGAGTCCGTTTGCCTGGCTGCTCTTGTTCTTGCGGCGGCGCCGGCGGCGCCGATGCCCCTGGGACTGCCCCTGGCCGTTGGCCGGAGCCGGCCCCAATTCAGATTGGGGCTGTGTCAATTCTGTCGTCATGCGTAAGCTTCCTGGTGCATTGCGATTTGGTGGATTGCGATCTACTGCATTGCGTTTCGTGGTTCAGACTTTTTCTGCCGGGTGCTGAACTTCCCTTGCCCGCCGCCGCCCAGTTCTGGACGTGGAACACGACGGTGAACAGCGAAAATCGCCGCTCCTGCTGGCGGCGCCGATTCAGCCTCTGCGGCCCAAGATAACCTCTGTATAACCTCTGTGAAAATGCTTTTTGGACACAGCACACACAAGAGCCTGAAAAAAACAACTCAATCCGGCTGTCAGAATCGTGACGGTGCGGCCAGCGCTTTTCTCAGCTGATGCCCTTCTTCTGAAAACTTTCGCCGCTCGCAGACTGCCAAGAAATGACCTGCCCGGCGAAGTTTCCCTGCTCCGCGGCGAGCTTGCTCTGCCCCTTTCGGGTGGCACGCGTCAGCCGCTTGATAGGCAAGTCTCATACTACAGCGAACTCTTGCGGCTGGCAAGTGAACTCCGAGGCTCTCCGGCTTCCTGCCCTGACGGGCGCCGGCCCCAAAATACCCCCAAACGCAAGAAACGCCACTCTGAACAGAGTGGCGCTCCACTGTAGTGCGCTGGTCACTGGCCTCCCAAACAATCTGCGGACAGCGGTTGTTTCCGCCGTACCTACTTCAGACTTCCCCGGCCGGTCTGCCTCTTTCAAGGACCGCTTCGTTGGCGGATGCTCTTGCCGGGTGTCTGCTCTTCTTTGGGCTGGTCAGAACTCTTCCAGCGCCTATACATCACTGGCGCCTGTTTAATAGCAATTGTGGTGCCATTTCAGGAATTGTTTAATTTCAATGACTTGTGAAAACAATAATGTGAAAATAATCTCGATTCTGGAAGTTCTCCTCGGGAAATACTTCCGGAAACCATAGAGGCGCGTTCTACCGCTGGCAGTGCGGACAGTAATGCGTCCCCCGTCCGGCCAGCACGATCCGCCGGATCGGCGTCTGGCAGCGGCGGCAGGGAAGCCCCGTGCGCAGGTAGACGCAGTGCTCCAGTTGGAAGAAGCCTCGCGCCCCGTCGGCATCCACATAATCAGATACCGAAGACCCGCCCAGCCGGATGGCCGCTTCGAGAACCTCGCGCAGGGCCAGTCGCAGCCCTTCGAGTTCGCTCCGGGTCAGCCGCCCCGCGATCCGGCGCGGCCGAATGCCGGCGCGGAACAGGCTTTCGTCGGCGTAGATGTTGCCCACCCCGGAGAGCAGCTTCTGATTGAGCAGGGCCGCCTTGATGGCCAGACGCCGGGGGTGGAAAAGCTGCGCAAACTCCTCCACCGTCACGGCCAGGGGGTCGGCTCCCGGCGCGCTGAAGCCGGGACTGTGGCGCAGGTCGCGGTACTCCAGCCGCCCAAACCGGCGCGGATCCACAAAGCGCAGCTCCCGGCCGCTGGCCAAGCTCAGCCGCACATGGGTATGGGCTGCAAGGGGTGCGTCGGGGGTGGTAACCAGCAATCTCCCGGTCATGCCAAGATGCACAATCCATTGGGCGTCCGGCTCGCCAACGCCCTCGTCCAAAAGTCTGCCGCGCGCATCGCCCAGCTCGCAGACAATGTGCTTTCCCGTGCGATGAACCGCCAAAATCGTCCGCCCCTCCAAGCCCTTGGCTTGACGCGCCGGAGGCGTCTTGAAGGGCTCGCGGTGGCTACCAAACCAGGCCTCGACGATGCGGTCGCCGCGCACGTGTTTGTTCACTCCGCGGGCAATCGTCTCGACCTCAGGCAGCTCAGGCATCGATCTATTGTAAGGGAATGTGCCTTCCGGCTCGGAGTTTGCTCTCCCGCACGCCTCGGCGGCTACTTTCGTTCGCCGGGTTCGCGAGTCCGGCTGGCCTCAAAGCTGACAATCTTCCACTTGCCCTGCGCATTGCGCACGTAAACCCGCGTGTAGCGATAGCTCCCGGAGATCTCTCCATCAGCGCTGGAGCCGTTTACATGGGCAAGCGAGGTAACCAGCGCCGTGGTTCCGTAAAAACGCACCTTGCGGTCTGAAAGTTCGAGGGACGTATAATGCCGCCGTCCGCTGCTCAGCTTGGCCAGGGTTTCCTCTTTGGTCTGCAGCGTTCCGTTGGCGCTGATGGCCATGAAGTCATCGGCCAGCAGCGAGTCCATTGAGGCGGTGTCTCCCTTCAGCACGGCACTGCGCCATGCCTCTTCCATTTGGTCGATCTCGTGTCGGCTCTCGTGCTTCTGCCCCTTGGGCATTCCGCCATGCTGAGGAGCGGCAAGGAGCGCCGGCGTGTACGCGCCGAGCAACAGGAGAAACGCCAGGGCAAACGTACTCCAGCAACGGATGGGCTTGGATGGGTTGAGCGTGGCTGTACGCATGATCGTAACGCATGGTAGCCCCGCAAGGCCGCGCCGGTCAATCGATCTCAGAAAAATATGCATCTGCGCTCAATCAACTCTTCGTCAATGCTCCGCAGCCAGCACGGGAACTCCCGCCGGTTGGACGCGGGCGGGCTCTCAGACGAGAGCCACCAGATTCTCCACGCTCCGTTCCCGCATCTTCTGGTAGAACCCGCACACCGCATAGTCCTTGAAGTGCTCCGACGCGCGGTGCGCCTCCAGAGCCTTCTCATCCCGGTACTGCTCATAGATGAGTACAGTGTCCGGGTCATCCTCCAAACGATGGGGAACGTAGCTGACGCATCCCGGCTCCTCGCGCGAGGCCGTGGCCAGCACGCGCAGGCATTCGGCAATCTCGGCGCGATCTTCCGGGGCAAACTTCAGCCGTACTGCAAAGCTGATCATAAAAGCGGTTTCCTTTTCCGCCCTGGCCATCGACCCCCAGGGCGCATCTCAAATCTATGTGTGAATACTCTCGAAGGCCGCGGCAAACTCCGGCAGCCGCATCGTTTGGTCCCGGTCCGGGCCAGTCGAGACCATTCCGATTTTGGCCCCGCTTTCCCGCTCCTGAAAACGCAGATAATCTCTTGCAGCCTGGGGAAGTTTGTCGAACTCCGTAATCCCCTCGGTCGAGCTCCGCCAGCCCTTCAGCTTGGTGTAGACCGGCTTGATCCGTTCCAGCCCTTGCACGTCGGCCGGAACTTCGTCGCTCACCTTGCCGTCGATCTCGTAGCCCACACAGACGGGAATCTCATCCAGCTCGTCCAGAACGTCCAGCTTGGTCACCACCAGCCACTCGGCGCTATTCACCTGGTTCGAGTAGCGCAGCAGCGGAATGTCCAGCCAGCCGCAGCGGCGTGGACGCCCGGTGTTCGCGCCGTACTCATTGCCGCGCGCCCGCAGGTGGTCGCCCACCGCGTCATGAATCTCGGTCGGGAACGGTCCTTCGCCCACCCGCGTCACATAGGCCTTGGTCACATTGATGACCGTGCCGATGGCCATCGGTCCCACGCCGGTTCCCGTCGCCGCTCCGCCCGCCGTCGCCGACGACGAAGTCACAAACGGGTAGGTGCCGTGATCGATGTCCAGCATCGTTCCCTGCGCCCCCTCGAACATCACGCTGCCGCCCTCGGCCAGAATTTCGTTCAGCAGGCGCCCCGTGTCGGTCACAAACGGCCGCACCTGCTCGGCTGCCGCGGCGTACTCGTCGTACATCTGCGCCGGGTCCAGAGGAGCGGTGCCAAACAGCGCGTGCGCAATGGCGTTCTTCTCGCCGCACGCCGCCTCGATGTGCGTCTTCAACAGCTCCGGCCGCAGCAGGTCCACAACGCGCAGCCCGCTGCGCGCCATCTTGTCCTCGTAGCATGGCCCGATGCCCCGGCTGGTGGTGCCGATCCTCTTCCGCCCCGGCGCGCTCTCCGCAGCCAGCTCGATCATCCGATGGTAGGGCAGAATCACCTGCGCCCGGTTCGACACAAAAAGCCGCTCATCCACGGCCACGCCCAATCCGCGCAGCTTGGCAACCTCTTTCAGGAAGGCGATCGGGTCCAGCACCACGCCGTTGCCGATGACTCCTCGGCAACCCGGCCGCAGCACGCCGCAGGGAATCAGTTGCAGGACGAACTTTTGATCGCCGATGATGACCGTGTGCCCGGCATTATGTCCGCCGGCATAGCGCGCCACCGCGGTAAACCGCTCGCTCAGCACGTCCACGATCTTCCCTTTGCCCTCGTCGCCCCATTGGGCTCCCAGCACTACCGCCGTCTTTGCTCGCATATCGTCCCGTTCCTTGAAGCTTGTTTGTTGAGCCAGTCTTTTAAATGAGATACCACAGCCCCGGAGGCCTTTTTGGAGAATACGCACAAGACCTGGACTGCAAAACGAAGGCGCGGCCTCGCCGGCTTATGCCAGCTTTGATGATAAACCATGGCTCATTTTGCGGCACAAAGGCAAAGAAGGTGCGCCTGGTTCAAGGCCTATCGGCTCAACTCCGAATTCGGCCTTCATTCCGCAGGCCATGATTTGTGCTCCTGCATCCAAATCGGGAATGAATGTTCTCTACGGCACCGACGCCGCACCGGATTGATTATTGTGTGAACATCATTTACCGTGGTCCGCATCTCGGCTGCGAGGTGTAATTTGTCCTCTATCTCTTTGCGCCCCTGTGTTTCGAAGCTGCTTTATGCCCTGCTCGCATTCTCTTCCGCGCATATTTGCCTAGCTCAACAAGCCGTTCAGCCATGGAATGCATCGCATTTTTCCATTGAGCCGAAGGCGCTGTATGAAGCTGCGTCAGCGGTGAGCGCGCAGGACGGCGCGAATGTGGCATTGCTGGAAGACGATAACAGTTATAGCTTCGACGAGGCCGGTCGCATCACATATGTGGGGTATGCGGTCTACAAGGTGCTGAATCAAAAAGGCGCCGAGAACTGGGATTCGATCTCCATAGGCTGGGAGCCCTGGCATGAGGCTCGTCCAGAGATAAGGGTGCGGGTCATTGCGCCGGACTTCTCCGTACGCACGCTTGATCCTGTGTCCATCACTGAAGCGCCCGCCCGCGGGGGCGACTACAAGATGTACAGCGATGGCAAGAGGCTCCACGCGCCTTTCCCTGCCATCGCTCCCGGCGTAGTCGTAGAGGAAGAGTACATCGAACACGAAATCGAGCCTCTCTTGGCTTCCGGCCATCTGGGATGGGTCACCTTCGGTCACGAGCAGGTTCCTGTCGAACATAGCCGCATCGTTCTCGACGCCCCTGCCGCGCTGCCGCTGCGCACCGGCACTCTCCGGCTGCCGGATTTGAAGCCGATCCGAACTGAGGCCAACGGGCGGGTTACGCTCATCTTCGATCAGGGCCGCCTGGAAGGCATTGAGCCGCGCGAACCGAATCTTCCTCCCGATGTCGCTCACTACCCGGAGGTTCGCTACTCCACAGGAGCATCCTGGCAAGCAATTGCCGCCGAGTACGCCATGCTGGTGGACAGCCGGGCTAATCCGGCCCCGGTGCAGGCGATTGTGCATCAACTGATTGCCGGCAAGAAGGGAGCTGCGGACAAGGAAACCGCTATTCTGAATTACCTGGACCGGGAGATTCGCTACACAGGCATCGAGTTCGGCGAAGCGGCGATTGTGCCCCACGAGCCATCCGAAACGCTGAACAGGAAGTACGGCGACTGCAAGGATAAGGCGACGCTCCTGGTAACGATGCTGCGAGCGGCCGGCATTCCATCGTATGTAGCGCTGCTGAATGCCGGCTTGGGAATGGATATACCCGCCGATCTGCCGGGCTTGGGATTGTTTGACCACGCAATCGTCTACCTGCCCGGGAATCCGGCGCATGGCCAGCCCGCGTTGTGGATCGACGCCACCGACCGCTACGCGCGGCTGGGGCAGATACCCACTGAAGATCAGGGCAGGCTGGCTCTGATCGCCCGGCCAGAAACGACCTCACTGGTGAAGACGCCGCAGTCTACCTCGAAGGACAATCTGCTGCTCGAGTTTCGCGAACTGACCCTGGGTGAAAATGGCCCGGCTGTCGTCACAGAAAGAACCCAGCCCAGCGGAGTCTTTGAGTCGCGCTACCGTTTCTACTATGCCGACAAGCCAGACAAGCAGACCCGGGATGGTCTCACTGCCTACGTGAAGGGGCAGTACGTTTCCGAGAAGCTCACCCAGGTGGATCGCACCGGCCCTGCCGACCTGTCACGGCAGTTTGAACTGACGCTGGCCTGCGAGAAGGCAAAGCGAGGCTACACGGACCTGGATAACGCGCTGGCGGCAATTCGCCTGGACGGGCTCTTTGGGCAGTTGCCCGACGATCTGAAGCGCAGAGACGACGCGGAAAACAATAAAAAGGCAGACGACAAGGAAAAGCCGAAGACGCCGCGGACGGCAGACTGGGAGTTGAACGAGCCGTTCAGCGTCGAGTGGGACTACAAAATTGTGCCGCCTGCCGGATTTGTTCCCAAGGAACTGCCCAAGGACGAGAAGATTCCTGTGGGTCCGGCCCTGCTGACCGAGGAGTTTTCCGCGGAGAAGAACGGGGTGGTAACCGCGCGTCTGGGCTTCGATTCGGTCAAACGGCGCTACACGGTGGCCGAGGCTACCGCGCTGCGCAACAAGGTGGCGGAACTCATGGCGGGGACGGCGATTCTTGTCAACTTCGAGCCGCAGGGAGCCGCGCTGCTGCATGAAGGCAAGGTTGGCGAAGCGCTGGCCGCCTATCGCAGCTTGGTCAAGCTGCAACCCAACGATGCGGTTCACCATTTGCAGGTGGCCAGGGTGCTGCTGGATGCGGGTATGGGCGAAGCAGCGCGCGCCGAAGCAAGACTGGCTGTCAAGCTTGATCCGAACTCCGCGCTGGCCGAGAAGACTCTGGCGGAGATTCTCAAGCATGATCTGGTAGGCCGCGAGCTGCGTCCTGGCAGCGACTGGGCGGGAGCTGTCGAGGCTTACCGCGCCGCCGAGCGGCTGGACCCCGATGACGAAAACACGCAGGCAAACTTGGCGATTCTGCTGGAATACGACTCGGCGGGCCTACGCTACGGCAGCCAGGCGAAGATGAAGGAGGCCATTGCCGAATATCAGAAGCTGGGCCAGGATAAGCTGGCTGAACTGGGCCTCGCCAACAACCTCGCGTATGCCCTTTTCTACGGAGGCGATCCCGACGGAGCAATCAAAGTTGCGCAGAGATTGAACCCGCAGCCCATCGCGCTGATGGCGGCAAGCGAAGCCGTTCTGCATGGCAGCAAAGCCGGCCTCGCCGAGATAGACAAGCGTTCCAGCGATGAGGATGCCTTCAAGAAAACCGCGCGCACCGCGGGCCAGTTGTTGATGTTGACTCGCCACTACCCACTGGCCGCTGACATTCTGGAGGCCGGCGCGGCCGGGGAAGACGCCGCGTGGGCCATGGGGATGGCCACCACTCTGCGCGCTGCCCAGCTTCACGAGGAGATCCACTTCGCCGACACTCCCATTGACTTGACGAAACGCTACTTCGTACTCATCAACGACCCCGAATTGACGGATGCCAAACGGCGCGCGCTTCTCAGCCGCTTCGAGATCGAGATAATGGAACAAGCTGAGCCGGCCGAGACTAAGGCCGCATTGGAAGCCGGCAAAAAGTGGAAGAGCCGCTTGGCTCGCACGAATGGATCACTGGATGTTGAAATCGATATTGACCTACAGAGGGCCGATCCCAAAGTCGAAGGCAACGACGCGGCGGGGTATCGCGTTAAGTTGCAGATTCCTGGCATAAACAAAACCGTCTTCATAGTGAAGGAAGACGGGAACTACAAAGTGCTGCCCTTCATACCCGCCGCTATCGCTCTGGATATTCTGGACCGGATTCATGCTGGAGACCTGCAAGGGGCCAGGGCGCTTCTGAACTGGCTGCGCGAGGACCAGCACCTGGAGGGCGGCGACGATCCACTCGGCGGGCTGCTCTTTCCCCGCTTCTGGATCAAAGGCGAAGCTGCCGATGCGCGCAAGATGACACTGGCCGCCGCGTCTTGGCTGGTTTTCTACAAACCCACAGCGGCCAAGGGCATCGGCCTGCTGGAAGAGGCGCGGAAGGATGCTGCTACCGACCGCGAAAAGACCAACATCCAATCGGCCTTGGCTGCTGGCTACTCGACTGAGGACAACTTCGCCAAGCTGTTGGAGGCATCCTTGGAGTTGGTCAGGCAGTTTCCGGAGTCCCGGGTGGCCTTCATTTGCAATGTTCGGGCGCTGCTGGGCCTGGGCCGTTATGACGAGGCCATCGCCCTGGCTGATCAACGGCTCAAGCTGCTGGAAGACGATCCGGATGCGCTCCTTATGAAAATCGATACGGAAACCAACCGCGGCAACTACGCTGCCGCCAGGGCATTTGGACAGAAGCTCGTCGATCAAGGACACGAGGATGCGGATTTATTAAACAAAATGGCCTGGCTTGCGCTTTTTACCGGCAAAGTGGAGGACGCCGACATCGCTGCGGCGATCAAGGCAACGCAGTTGGCAAAGGACAATTCGAGTATTTTGCACACCCTGGCCTGCCTCTATGCTGAAACTGGCAAGACCCGAGAGGCGCGCGACCTGCTGCTGCGCGCCATGGACGAAATGAACCTGGACGAGCCGAACGACGATTACTGGTATGCCTTCGGACGCATCGCCGAGCAGTATGGCGAGCGAGACATCGCCATTGCCGACTACCACAAGCTGGAAAAGCCGAAGGGGGTTTTGACCATCCCCAACTCCAGTTACCGGCTCGCGCAAACACGACTCAAAGTGCTGAATGCAGATGGAGGCTCGGCCGGAAGATAGGCGAAGGGCGCTTTACGCTTCCGCAGAGCGAGCCGCGAGTGCTATCACGGCCAGCTCTGCCTCGGCTTCCAGAGCGTTGCGCACCGACTCGGCCAGCCGCGGCTTCTCCATCTCTCTCTTCACGCTGGCGATAATCTCTTTATCCATCTCGATCCGGCTCTTCTTTTTCACGGTTTCTACCTCTTTAAGTGATTAGTTCGTCAGTTACTTGCCGAATCCGAGCCTGGCGCCGGGTCCATCTTCAGCGCAACCAGCACCTCCAGCAGCGTGGCCGAGTTGCGCACGCTCCCCGCAAGAACCAAGAGCGCTTCCGCGATGGGAACATGCTCTTCCGCCAGCGCATCCAGGCTGTCGCTGACCTTGTGGAGCTTCATGGCTTCTTGCAGAATCGCGTTTGCAGGCATGGGAGACGCGGCTTTCTGGAGCCTTGAAGGAAGCTGGACCGGCCTTTCTCACTGCCGGCGCTCATCCTTACTGCGCATCACACTAACAGCATGCGCACCCAACTTCTGAGCAGATTGGATCACTGCAATCCGGCCGCTCAAGTCTCGCGTCCCCAGCCTGGGATCTATCCGCCGGCCAGCACCGCATCCGCAATGCGCGCCGCTTCCACGGCCGGGCGCACCGCATGAACCCGCACAATCGACGCACCATGCAGAATGGCCGCCACCAGCGCCGCCACACTGGCCGTCTCGCGAGCCTCCGGGGGCGCGTCGCTCCCTCCATGAAGCGGGGCCAGCGCCCGCCCCAGAAAAGATTTCCGGCTAACCCCGGCCAGCAGCGGCCTGCCCAGCGAAAGCAGATCCGCCTGCCGTGCCAACAGCGAGTAGTTCCCCTCGAAGCCCTTGCCAAAGCCGTAGCCGGGGTCGAGCACAATAGTCTCGGGCAGAATCCCTGCCGCTGCCGCCGTTGCCAGGCTTGCCGCAAGCCCTGCCCGCACCGTCGCCAGCAGCTCATCCGGCCCTAGTTCCGGCTGAGCGCGCCACTCCTCGGGCCGTCCCCGCGTGTGCATCAGGATTACGCCGGAGTTGAACTCAGCGCAGGCCGCATCCATTTCCGAGTCCCATAAAAAGCCGCTCACGTCGTTCACAATCTCCGCGCCCGCCTTCAGAGCCGCCCGCGCCGTCGCCGCCTTGTAGGTGTCCACTGAGATCACTGCGCGGGGCCGCTCCCTCAGAATTCCTTCCAGCACCGGAAGTAGCCGCGCCTGCTCCTGCTCGGCGCTCACTGAGGGGGCCAGCGCCGTTCCGGCGGCTCCGCCCGCGCGGCTGCCGGGTCGCGTGCTCTCCGCGCCCAGGTCCAGAATCTCGGCTCCCTCATCCAGCAGTTCGAGCGCATGAGCCACAGCCGCTTCTGGGGCAAAGAAGCGCCCGCCGTCGCTGAACGAGTCCGGCGTAACATTGACGATGCCCATCACCAGCGTGCGCCGGCCCAGCTCCAGCGTGCGCATGCGCAGTTGCCAGGGTGTAACTGTTCGCTTGAAATCAGTCATTCCTCTTTGCCAGCCCTCTGTAAGTAGCGTAATGCGCTCTCCGTCAGATCGCCCCGGCCTGAGAGGCGAAATTCTCCCTTCGATGGTACGCTGCGAACTTGTTCCCTCCTGCTAAACTCCGTGCATGGCACTCTTTCGGCGTTCTTTTGCACTTTTTCTGGCTTTGGCTTTTGTTTCTTCCACCGGGCTAGCTGCCCAGGCCCCGGCGCTGAACACCGCCAAGCCCGCAGCACACTCGGAGCAGGCTGCTCCGGCAAAAGGCCCACTTGCCGAGCGCATTAGCGCCATTCTGGCCGATCCCGCGCTCAGCCATGCGGAGTTCGGCATCAGCGTGGCCACGCTCGACGGCCAGCCGCTCTACGGCCTGAATGAGGGCCGGCTCTTTATCCCCGCCTCGAACACCAAGCTCCTGACCACCGCCGCCGCCTTTGCCCTGCTGCCCGTGGAAACCCTCACCTGGACCACCCGCGTGGTGGCTGGCGGAGAGGTTGACAAGGACGGCGTTCTCCACGGCGACCTGATTCTGCTCGGCGTGGGCGACCCCACGTTGAGCGCGCGCCGATATCCCTATCGCGCGCCGGAGCCCGTCCCGCCTGTGGCCAGCCCGGCTACTGCAAATCCCGCCGCGTCGCCCGTCGCCGCCGCCGAACCCGTGCCGCAGCCACGGGCCATGGAAGTCCTCGAACTGCTGGCCGAGCAGGTGGAGCAGGCTGGCGTGCGCACCGTCGAAGGCAGAGTGGTGGGCGACGACAGCTTCTATCTCGACCAGCCTTACGGCGCGGACTGGGCCTGGGACGATCTGTCATGGGACGACGGCGCGCCGGTTTCCGCGCTCACCTTCAACGAGAACACAATACGGCTGACGGTGACCGCCGATCCAGACTCAACAGATGGGGCCAATCCAGCAGCTACCGTGGCCGAGTGGACCCCCAATGTGAACTACTACGCCCTCGACAGCTCGATGACGCCCGCGCCCAAAGGCGAGGCCGCTCACCCCGGCCTCGACCGTCGTCCCGGCAGCCGGATGGTGCGCGCCTGGGGCACGGTGCCGGCCGAGGGCTTTCATGCCGATCTGGCCGTCGACGACCCCGCGGAGTTTGCCGCGGCAGCCTTCAAGGAAGCGCTCCGCAGCCGCGGCGTCACGGTCCGCGACGGCGCCGTCGCCCGTCACAAGCTCTCGAATGAGACCGGCGAATTTTCCGAAGAGCGCGCCCAGCCGCTCAAGCTCACCCGCTCCGGCCTGTCCACGGTGGCCGCGCCTACCGAGGGCCGCAAAGTGCTGGCCACCCATATTTCTGTCCCGGTAGCCCAGGACGTGACGGTCACCAACAAGATCAGCCAGAACCTGCACGCCGAGTTGCTGCTGCGGCTGCTGGGCAAAGTCCACGGCACCGACGGCAGCTTTGCCGAGGGAACGCGCGTGGTCCGCCAATTTCTTATCGACGCGGGGGTGGACGACGGCGATTTCTTCTTCTATGACGGCTCGGGCATGAGTCCCGACGACCGCATCGCTCCCCGCGCTTACACCCAACTGCTGGCCTATGCCTCGCACCAGCCCTGGGGCGCGGCCTGGCGCAACACCCTGCCTGTCGCCGGCGAAGACGGCACCCTCGCCCACCGCTTCCGCAATTCGACGCCGCCGGACTCGCCTTTACATGGCCATCTGTGGGCCAAGACCGGCACACTCAGCGAGGTCAATGCCCTCTCCGGCTACCTGACCACGGCCAGCGGCAAGACCCTCGTGTTCTCCATCCTCGTCAACGGTCACCGGCCCGGGAGCGAAGTTGAGCTCCATGCTATCGACCGCATCGCCGAAGCCATCGCCGCCGCGGAGTAACCCCAGATCACGAACCTATCCGCCTTCGCTATGAGCAACGCCCCCAACACGAACGAAGCCCAGGCCGGCGACAAAGCCGGCGCGGCGCGTCTCCAACAGCCGCGCCACGATCTGCTGCCGCTCCCCGGCCTGGCGGCCATCAGCCTCTACCTGCTGGTGCTCTCCGGCGTCATCATTCTGGGCGTGGTTGCCGGCCACCACTATCCGCCGATGTTCCTCGTCTTTGCCGCCTGCTTCATCACCGCCGGCACCGGTCTGCTGCTGCTGTTGCGCTGGGCCTGGGCGCTGGCCCTCGGCGCGGTCTTCCTGCTGGCCGTCTACGACCTGTGGATCTTCTCCAGCCAGCACGAGCTTCCCGCGCTGGTTCAGGGTCTGCTCAATCTGGTCTTCTTCCTTTACCTGGTGCGGACCGAGGTGCGCGGAAAGCTGCGGTAGAGCGATCGATTAACCTTTTCGCAATTCTCCCGCGAAATGATACTCTTTGCCCATGTTCGACAAAGCCCTTAAGTCTATTCTCTGCCTTGTCCTGAGTCTGCTGACCATCGCCCCGGCCAAAGCCGCCGATGCCCACAAGAACCGCGCGATCACCCTCGACGATCTGGCGCGCATTGAGCGCGTAGGCGCTCCCGTGCTCTCTCCCGATGGCGAATGGGTGGTCTATACGGTCTCCCAGGTCGATACCAAGGAAGACAAGAGCCATCCCCACCTTTGGATGGCGAAGTGGGACGGCTCGGCCCGCATTCAGCTTACCTTTGATAAGGAAGGCGCTTCGCTGCCTCGTTTTAGCCCCGATGGCCGCTCTATCAGCTTCCTTTCTTCGCGGCCGGGTCCTGCCAAAGGCGCGCAGGTGTGGCTCCTCGACCGCCGCGGCGGCGAGGCCCAGCAACTAACCGCGGTAACCGACCAGGAGATTGAGAACTATATCTGGTCTCCCGACGCAAAAAAGCTGCTGCTCTCGTTGCATCCCAAAGGCGAGCCGGACGCCGAAGAAGGCAAACCGCCCGTTCCGCCCAAACCCATTGTGATTGACCGCTATCACTTCAAGCAGGACATCCAGGGCTACCTGCGCAATGACTCCTTTGATGCGCTCTATCTCTATGATCTGGCAACCAAAAAGGCCGAGAAGCTGACCACGTCGAAGAACGTGCAGGAAGAGGAAGCGGCCTGGTCGCCCGACGGCGCCTGGATCGCCTTCGTCAGCAACCAGGATCCCGACCCCGACCGCACCAACAACACCGACGTCTTTCTGGTGGCTGCCCAAGCCGGATCAGCGGCGCGCAAGCTCACCAGTTGGCCGGGGATTGACGACGGTCACCTCGCCTGGTCGCCAGACTCGAAAGCTATTGCATATACCCAGGGCGCCAAGACAGAGTTGGACGCCTACTCCCAGCCCCGCCCCGCGCTCGTCACCCTCGAAGGCAAGGTAAGTTACCCGGCGGCCACGCTTGACCGCGCGGTAAGCGCACCGCTGTTTTCGCCGCAGGGCAAGCTGGGTTATCTGGTCTCCGACGACCGCTCCGTGTATCCCGCCGAAGTGGAGTTGACAGGCAATGGAGTCAGGCGTTTGCTGGCCCAGCCTGGCACGGTGACGGCTTGGGATGCGGCAGCCGGCCACAGCGCCGTGCTCTACACAAACGACACTGCTCCGGGCGAGATTTATGCCCTGGAAAACGGCGCGCTCCGCAAACTTACTGCCCACAACGATGCATGGGCAACTGAGATCGACCTCGCGCCCGCAGAAGACGTCGGATTCAAAAGCAGGGACGGGGCTGATGTCCATGGGCTGCTCACCCGGCCCCTGGGGTTCAAAGCCGGCGCGCCGGCGCCCATGATTCTCTTCATCCATGGCGGGCCAAACGCCCAGGACGAGCACAGTTTCAACTTCACCTCTCAGTTCCTGGCCGCTCACGGCTACGCGGTGCTCAACGTCAACTACCGCGGCAGCGCAGGCCGAGGACAGAAGTTCGCGCAAGCCATCTTTGCCGATTGGGGTCACAAGGAAGTTGAGGACCTGCTGACCGGTGTTGATAAGGCAGTAGCCCTCGGCGTCGCTGACCCCGCGCGGCTGGGCATTGGCGGCTGGAGCTACGGCGGCATCCTCACCGACTACACGACCGCGTCCGATGGGCGCTTCAAAGCGGCAATCAGCGGTGCGGGCAGTGCTGCGCCGCTTTCCTTTTACGGCACGGATCAGTACATTCAGCAGTACGACAATGAGCTTGGCCCGCCCTGGAAGGCTGTGCCGCTCTATCTCAAGCTGAGTTACCCACTGCTCGAAGCTGATAAGCGGATGCACACTCCCACGCTTTACATGGGTGGCACGGCAGACATGAATGTTCCTATCCTCGGCGGCGAACAGATGTACCAGGCGTTGCGATCGCTGGGAGTTCCCACGGAGTTGGTCGTCTATCCGAACCAGTTCCACGGCTTCACCCGTCCCAGCTACCTCCGCGACCGTTACGAGCGCTGGCTTGCGTGGTGGGATAAGTACCTGAAAGCTGCTCCGGCGGCGGAGATCAGAAAATGAAGTTGCATCCTGATTTCGTCCTGGAAGGTTCTTTCTCTTGTTGAAGAGTCATTGGCCCAGATTCTGTTCTGTTCCTCGAAAGATGCTGGATTCCCCGGCCGGTACAATGGAAGCGTGATGGAACTGGTACAAATCTCCCCTGCTCTCAAAGCTCCGGCGCCCAAGCCCGAGTGGCTCAAGGCGCGCGCCCCGGTGGGCGAAAACTACCACTCGCTCAAGCAACTGGCCCGCTCGCTCCAGCTCAATACGGTCTGCGAGAGCGCGCACTGCCCCAACATCGGCGAGTGCTGGCATCACAAGACCGCTACCTTCATGATGCTGGGCAACCTTTGCACCCGCCGCTGCGGCTTCTGCGCCGTTCCCAAGGGCCGCCCAGAGCCCATTGATTTTGACGAGCCCCGCCGCGTCGCCCAAGCCGTAGCCGCGCTCGGCCTGGAATTCGCCGTCATCACCAGCGTCAACCGCGACGACGATCTCCTCGGCGGCTCGCGCGCTTTCGCCCTGGTCATTGAGGAGATTCGCCGCCAGGCCCCCAACTGCCGCGTCGAAGTGCTCATTCCCGATTTTCAGGGCAACCGGGAAGCCATCCGCGCGGTCGTCGAGGCCCGCCCCGCGGTGCTCAACCACAACACCGAGTCTGTCCCCCGGCTCTACCGCGCGGTCCGCTCCGGAGCCCGTTATGAGCGCACTCTGGAGTTGTTGCGCTACGCCAAGGAGTTGTGGCCCGCAGGGCTCACCAAATCCGGCGTGATGGTCGGTTTGGGCGAGGAAACAGCCGAGTTGCTTCAGGTTTTCCGCGATCTGGCTGCGGTCCACTGCGACATTCTCACCATCGGCCAGTACCTGCGCCCCTCCCGCGACCACCTTCCCATGGCCCGGCTCTACACCCCGCGCGAGTTTGCCGAGTTGAAGGCCGAAGCCCTGAAAATCGGCTTCCGCCACGTCGAGTCCGGTCCCCTGGTCCGCTCCAGCTACCACGCTCATGAACAAGCCACATCGACCCAGGCCGCCTCGACCGGGTTGACGGAGAGATCGTAGCTGTCGGGAGCCTCTTTTTCAGGTCGCTGCTGCTAGTGATTTCCTTCGCGGTTTTGAAAGGGCACAACTTTAGTCGTGCCGAAAATGCCAGAAATAGCGCGGTGTTTTAACCGCTGAGGGAATGTCAGTTGCACCAGATGGATCAAAGCAGATAACACAAACTGCACTTCCCACGCGATTTTAGTAGAATGTTCGTTGGCAATTGGCACTACGAGGACAAACCCCATGGCAGTCTCGTTTATGGCCGGAATTCCGGCGCTAAGGAACTCAACGCCGGCCTCAGGCGGCGGATGGACCAGGCTGTGACCACTTTCCAGGCCAACCTGGCCTCCACGCGCACGGGCCGTGCCAGCGTCCACATGCTCGACCAGGTCAAAGTGGACTACTACGGCACGCACACCCCCATCAGCCAACTGGCGCAGGTCTCCGCGCCCGAAGCGCAAATGATCCTGATTGCGCCCTGGGACCCCACCATCCTGAAAGAGGTCGAAAAGGCCGTCCGAGCCTCCGATCTTGGCTTCAATCCCATCTCCGACGGCAAGCTCCTCCGCATCCCCGTTCCGCCCATGACCGAGGAGCGGCGGCGCGAGGTCTGCAAGCACCTGAACAAGGTGCTCGAAGAGCACCGCACCGCTGTCCGGAATGTGCGCCGCGACGGCAACGAAGCCCTCAAGAAACTCGCCAAGGAAAAGAAGATCAGCGAGGACGAGGAGGAGCGCGCCCTTGAAGAGGTCCAGAAGATGACCGACGAGGAAATCCGCCGCATGGAAGAGCTTTCGCAGAAGAAGGAAGCGGAAGTCATGCAGGTGTGAGCAGGTTCGCACACGCGTTGATTGTCCACATATTCGGGTAGTGAACTAGTTCTCTGACCGCTTGAAGTTGTACCAATGCTGGGTTTCCAGGTCTCGATTTTGAGCCCTGGAAAACTACATATTTAATGGTACGAAACCATCCGGTCAGAGACCTGGCCCCTTGCTAACTCGCTGACCCGCTCCCCGGATTGTCGATAATTACACTCCGATAGCGCACACTAATAGATAGAAGAGAGAGTGCGGAAACTCTTTACGACCGGAGAAGCCCTGCGCATCACACCCCGCCTACGCCACCCCCACCCCCTCCACAACCCCGCGAACTCCGCTTATGTTTTTTTCGCGCTTTTGCCAGTGAAACTGTGGAGCTGTACTTAACCAGCGCAGAATCAATGATTTACATAGATCAGCATCGCGGAAACGCAAAAACACAAGTTCGGTGAGGTTGTGGGCCGCCTCTTAACCAAAGCAGAATCAATGATTTACGTGGATCTACTTCACGGGAACACAGAAGCATAAAAGATGTGTGCGAATTCCCGGCACGCTCCTAGGACAGCAGATACTTCAGCAGAGCCATGCGAATATACAAGCCGTTCTTCGCCTGTCGGAAATAAGCGGCCCTGGCATTCCCGTCCACATCCGGAGAGATCTCGTTGACGCGCGGCAAGGCGTGCATGATGATGGCCGCCGGCTTCATGCGGTTTGCCAGCTCCGCATCGATCACATACACATCCTTGACCGCGTCATAGTCTTCCTTCGAGGCAAATCGTTCGCGTTGCACGCGAGTGATATACGCGACATCCGCTTGCTCAACGACGCCTTCGAGCTTATCGCCCTCGTGGAACGGAATCCCCTTCTTGAGCAGATATTCGCGGTACTCCAGCGGCAGACGCAACTGCGGCGGCGAGATCAGATCGATCATCACCCCGGAGTTCAGGCAAAGCAACGGCAGCAGAGAATGAATCGTCCTTCCGTTCAGCAGATCGCCAACCAGCGCGACGCGCAACCCACTCAGCCAGCCAAGCTCTTTCTTGATGGTGTAGATATCCGCCAGCGCCTGGGTGGGATGCTCCCCAGTACCATCCCCGGCATTGATGATGGGCACCGGAGAATTTTTCGCTGCCGCCTCGGCCGCTCCGCTCTCATAGTGGCGAATGGCGATGACATCGGCATACCCGCTCACCACGCGAACGGTATCGCTGATCGTCTCGCCCTTGGTGGCTGAAGAATTTTCGCGAGCATCTTCCGCGGAGAGTACGCCGCCGCCCAGCTTCTGCATCGCAGCCTCGAAGGAAAATCGCGTCCTTGTACTCGGCTCGAAAAACAACGTCGCGAGAATTCGGCCCCGGAGCGGGCCCGTCAAGGCGCGAAAAACATCGTCGCGCTCCATGCGATTGGCCGACTCAAAAAGCCCTAATAAAAACTCTGGATCGGTGAACTGCCGCGTGCTGATTACGTGTTTGAGCTTTTCCATAAAGGGTAACCCTCCCTCAACTTGCCGGGTAAACTTTGCCTTTTAATACGGTGTAGGTCACGCGGCCAGGCAACGTATATCCCTCAAACGGAGACCAGCCGCACTTCGTCTTCATCTCTTCTCGTCGAACCACGGACGGCGCATCCGGATCGAGAATTGTAAGCGAACCAACATATCCCGGTTCGATCACGCCAAATCCTTTGCCGAAGCCCTCAGGCAGAAATTCCTTTACGAAGGAACCCGGATTGTAGGCGCACACGCGCGCAATGTCCTTCGCGGAGAAGCTGTGTTCCGCCATCAACCACGTTGCAAACGCTCCGTAGGTATCAAGTTGGGGCGCGCCACTCATGCCATTCATCTTCTCTTCAAGAGTGTGGGGAGCATGGTCCGTTGCAAGATAGTCCACCAATCCATCGCGCAGCGCCGCGATCAGCGCCAGCCTGTCCTCTCTGCCACGCAGCGGAGGATTCACCCGCAAACCCAGACGATTCTCGTCCGTCAGCATGGTGTCGTCGAAGAACAGATGGAGTGGAGCAGCCTCAACCGTAACGCGAACGCCCCGCGCCCTGGCTGCGGCGATCTTCTCCAAGCCGCCCTTCGTAGAATAATGGCACAGTTTGCCGATCAGGTCGTATCGCTCGATCAGGTAGAGCGCAAACTCTGTCGCAGTGATCTCAGCACTGGCAGGACGCCGCTGCTCATGGGTCGCCACGCCCGTGTTCTCCAGCAGAATCGCGGGGTCTTCGCAATGGAAGCTGACATTTTTACCGCGATACTTCGCGATCACGCCTTCAAGTTGCTCTCGCGAGGCAAAGAAAAGATCGCCCACCGACGGCCCCATGAATGCCTTGTAAGGCACGTGCCGCATCAGCGGACTGGTCTCCGGTCCAATTCCCGCATACAGCGTTACGTGCACGGCCGACTTTGCCGTCAGCTTTTCCTTCTCCGCATAGCTCGCATCGTCCACTGGCGCCAGGGGATTGTTCGGCATGTCCGCAACATGCGTCACTCCGCCATGGATAGCCGCTGCGGAGACCGTTGCAAAGTCCTCTTTATAGGCCTGCGACTGGCTCACATCCTCCCGCGCGTGAATATGCAGATCGCCGAAGCCTGGGAAAATAATCTGCCCTCTGAGATCAAGATCGCTTCGACCCGTTTCTGGTCCTACGCGCTCAATCAGCCCAGTCTCGGTGTTGATCTCTATCGCGCCCTCAAACTCGCGATCATAATTGGCGATCCGCCCTTCAACACGCAGCATGGGGAGCCTTTCTCTCAGCGTTGATCTCATCGCGAAGATCACGCGCCGCCGCCGCAGGCTCTTCGCTGAAAAGAATCCCCCGCGAGCTATTGATCAAAAGTCCCTTGCCCCGCGCGTCCAGACCTGCGGAAACAACGGCTGCCACATTGCCACCCTGCGCGCCCACACCCGGCACCAGAAAAGGGATCGCCGGTGCGATCGCTCGAATTCTTCTCATCTCCTCCGGGTAGGTGGCCCCGACTACAAGCATGCAGTTGCCAGCGGCATTCCATTCCGTGCTTACGCGCATCGCGACCGTCTCCCACAACGGCCTGCCCCCAGACTCGAGGTCCTGAAATTCGCCCGCCCCAGGATTCGACGTTCGGCACAAGATAATGCACGCCTTGTCCTGTCTCTCCAAAAACGGCGCGAGGGACTCTTTGCCAAGATACGGGTGCAGCGTGACTGCATCAAAACCCATTGCATCGAAGATGGAAACCGCATACCCGCGATTTGTATTTCCAATATCGCCGCGCTTCGCATCGCAAATCGTCCAGATATCAGAATGCTCGCTGCGCAGATACTCCATTGTCAGCTCGAGCTCCGTCAGCCCTTGCGTTCCACGGGCCTCATAAAACGCCATATTGGGCTTGTACGCGGCAGCATAAGGATAGGTCTGCTCGATGATCCACCGATTGAAGGCGAACAGCGGCCACTCTTCGCCCCTGAAGCGCGCGGGGATGCGGCTGATTTCGGGATCCAAACCAACGCACAGCAGCGATCTCACCGCTTCCGCTCGCCGATCGAACTTTTGCATTGCAGCGTTCATCGTCCTCTATTCGAAACCATGTCGTTGAGCCCACGAACGTGGTTCTTTGAGCCAATCGCGCACCACCGCCGCGTCAGCCTCACCGATCATTTTGCGCTCCAGTGCGCTCTCCAGCACCGTCTCAAACGTCGTTGCCGCATGAAGCCGTATGCCAGATATCTCAAACATCTCCACGGCCTCTGGGAAGCCATAACTGATGATGGCCAGACAATCGGTGACAATAGCGCCCTCGGCGCGCAGAGCCTCGATCGCCGCCACGCTGCTGCCACCGGTCGTCACCAGATCCTCGACCAGTACAACCCGCCTGCCCATTACGTCGCCGCCCTCAACGCGCTTCTTCGTGCCATGCTCCTTCAACTCTTTTCGAATGAAGACTGACGGCAAGCGCATCGAAAATCCGAGCGCCGCGCTATGCGGAATTCCCGCAGCCTCAACGCCTCCAACCACGTCGACTGGAATCTCTCGTTCGGCAATCAGAGCCTCAAAACCGTGGATCACCTTCGCCCACTCATCCGGCCAAAATGGAAACCGCCGATTGTCGCAGTAAACAGGCGACTTGATCCCCGACTTGAACGTGATGGGCTCCGCAGGCCGAAAGCCCACTCCCCTAATCGTAATCAGAGCGTCCGCAATCTCGCGACTCCTAGCCTCATAGCTCATGCACTTGCTCCTTGATTTCTTCCGCAAGCCTCGGATTCCACATCGCTGCCGCAGACACCACCCCACAGCAGCTCCGAGTAGTCATGGTTTGCGATCAGTGTGCGACCGGGTGCGAGATCACTTTCCACGTTGGCAGCAATCGCATTTAGCCACGAATAACCCTGGCACCTGTGCGTCCGAACCGTCTTGTAGACAGGAATATCGAAGCCCTTGTCCAGCGCAGCCTTCACGAACTTGCCGTTGAGGAGAGGTCCGGCGGGTATACCGAACGGCGCAAAGACCGGATGCTCTGTAAACTGATGTTTCGGCTCGCTGGTTTGAAAAGTAGGGGTCGTTTCGGCGAAGAGACCGAACGGGCCGTGCTCGAAGTTGTCCAGACAGGACCTTTCTGGGTCGTAAAACGGCTCAGAGAACATCGCCAGACCACCTGTGCGTTTAGTATACCGTATTGATTTCTACGCTATATGGGGTCGATCTGGGCTGCCGCGGGTTTGACTTTTTACGCCAAACTAGTAGTCTGGTGTTGTCAGGAATGTCGGTTGTTCTTGATTTACTGCAAGGAGCGGCTAGGGGTTATAGCCGCTTTTTTCGTTTCAATAGTGTGCAACGATATGCGAGTACATGCCGGCGCAGGTTGCACTGGCCAACCGGGGTGGGCTGCCCTTCAATTTTCCAGAGACTGCGATCCGCATTGCGGGACATAGAGCGCGCGTAAACCCGCGGTATTCCCGGCCTGCAAATCTTCTTCGGCCCCTGCATTTCCGCGATTTTCCTCATCCGGATGAGAGATGATGGAAGAGGGCAGTTTTATCGACTGGCAGTGGGTCGGATTGCTCAGTCAAGTCGGCTCCGCAAAACCCTTTACGTTGGACCACATTCAAATGTACTGAAGGACGCAAGCGGCTTCAGCTACTTTCATTCCCGCCGGCGGGATTCGTGACGAACCTCGAAGGAACTCCGGCGCCAGCCAGGCAGTGAGGGACCATGTGCGGTATTGTAGGCGTCTTCGGTCATAGTGCAGTGAGCTCGGTTCTCTATGAAAGCCTTTCCACGCTTCAGCATCGCGGCCAGGATGCTGCGGGCATCGCGACGTGCTTTGAGGACCGGTTTTACCTCGAAAAGGGAAACGGCCTGCTCACGGATGTCTTCGATGCGGGGAATATGGCGCGGCTGTTGGGCGATATGGGCGTCGGGCATGTGCGATACCCGACCGCGGGTTGCGCGTCAGTGGCAGAGGCGCAGCCGTTCTACGTCAACTCGCCGTATGGAATCATGTTCGCGCACAATGGCAACCTGACGAACGTCTCGGAGATTGAAGAAAGCGTCTTCCAGACGGACATGCGGCACTTGAACACCAACTCCGATTCCGAGGTAATGTTGAACGTCTTTGCGCACGCGATGGCACGGATTGGTGCGGTCAAGCCCAATGAGTTCGACATTTTCGCGGGCGTGGAAGAGGTCCACCGGCGGTGCAAGGGCGGGTATGCCGTGGTTGCGATGATCGCCGGCGTGGGCGTGATTGCGTTCCGCGATCTGTATGGTATTCGGCCACTGGTGTTCGGCAGTCGGGGCCAGGGCAAAGAGACTGAATACATGATCGCTTCGGAGAGCGTGGCGCTGCGGGTGAGCGGGTTCAATCTGGATCACGATCTTGCACCGGGCGAGGTGATCTTCATCGACATGGAGGGCACGGTCCACCGGCATGTGAGCCTGCAGGCGCATGAGAAGTCTCCTTGCATGTTTGAGTTCGTCTACCTGGCGCGGCCGGACTCGGTGGTGGATGGTGCATCGGTGTATCAGTGCCGCATCAACATGGGGACGAAGCTCGCGGAGAAGATCAAGCGGGAGTGGCCGGATGTGTCGATCGATGTGGTGACTCCGATTCCTTCGACGAGCCGGGTGGCGGCGCAGGAGATTGCGACGCGGCTGAACCTTCCGTACCGCGATGCCCTGGTGAAGAACCGCTACGTGGGCAGGACATTCATCATGCCTGGGCAGGCGCTGCGCAAGCAGTCGATTCGCCGCAAGCTGAACCCGATTCCAAAGGTCTTTCAGGGAAAGAATGTGCTGCTGGTCGATGATTCGATTGTGCGCGGCACAACGATTCGAGAGATTGTCGCGATGGTGTGGGAGCAGGGCGCGAAGAATGTTTATGTCTGCTCGGCGGCTCCGCCGGTGCGTTTCCCGAATGTGTACGGAATCGATATGCCGGCACGATCGGAGTTGATTGCCAACGGACGGAGCGTCCAGGACCTGGCAAAAGTGATTGGAGCCACTGACCTGATCTTCCAGGATCTGGAAGATTTGAAACAGGCAATTACCGAGGCTGCACCCGAACTCACGCGCTTCGACACGTCCATCTTCGATGGGGTCTATGTCACCGGAGACATCACGGAAGATTACCTCAACACACTGGAACAGAAACGGAATGACGCTGCCAAACACACAGAAGATGTCGCAAGCCACATTACAAGGAACCTCTCAGCCCACCTCTAAACGAGCGACGGTGCGAGTACTGCCGGGGCCGTCGGCGCTGACGGCGTTTGAGGAGGCGCGGCTGGCCGCAACCCTGCGCGCAATCGATGCGGGCGTCGCCGCGGTCGAGGCATCGTATCTATACGTGATTCTGCTGCGCACTGAGTCTGAAGGCGGGATCGATCACCAGCGATTGACCGAGTTGCTGGGCGCTGGCGTAGAGAGGCCGTCGGGACAGCGCGTGTGGATTGCGCCTCGCGTGGGTACGCAGTCGCCGTGGTCGAGCAAGGCGACCGACATTCTGCACAATACTGGCTTCGAGGCGATTGAGCGGATTGAGCGTGCGCGCGTGGTGCACATTATCTCTTCCGGCGTGCAAGGCGTAGCGGATCTGCGGGCGCTGGCTGGGGCGTTGCATGATCGCATGACCGAAAGCGTGTTCTTCGAGAGCGCCGACGAATTGCGAACGCTGTTTGCGCAGCGGAAGCAGAAGGAACTCGGGCATATCGACGTGCTGGGCTTTGGAGCTGCGGCGATTGCCACGGCGGATCGCGAGCTGGGGCTGTCGCTTGCGCCCGATGAGATGGAGTATCTTGTCGCGGAGTTCACGAGGCTGGGGCGCAATCCGACCGACGTCGAGCTGTATATGTTCGCGCAGGCCAACAGCGAACACTGCCGCCACAAGATCTTCAATGCAAGCTGGACGATCGATGGGGTGAAGCAGCCGCGATCGCTCTTCCAGATGATTCGCAATACGAATGAAGTGTCGGGCGAGGATGTGCTCTCGGCATATCGCGATAATGCAGCGGTGATTCGCGGCGGGCGCGGCGGCAGGTTCTTTCCCGAGCCGGGCGATGCGGCGTACGCGTATCACGAAGAAGACATTGATATTTTGCTGAAGGTCGAGACGCACAACCATCCGACGGCGATCTCGCCCTGGCCAGGGGCTGCGACGGGATCGGGCGGTGAGATTCGCGATGAAGGCGCGACCGGGCGCGGAGCGAAACCGAAGGCCGGGCTGTGCGGGTTCACGGTGTCGAATTTGAACCTGCCGCAGGCGCCGCAACCGTGGGAGCGAGCCTATGGACGGCCTGCGCATATTGCTTCGCCGCTTGAAATCATGATCGAAGGACCGCTGGGCGCGGCCGGGTACAACAATGAGTTCGGCAGGCCGGCGCTCAGCGGATACTTCCGCACGTATGAGCAGGCTAGCGTTAATTCTGACGAAAATAGTACGGTCTTCGGATATCTCAAGCCGATCATGCTGGCGGGCGGGTTGGGCAATATTCGCGCGGAACATATTGAGAAGGGCGCGATGAAGCCCGGCTATGCGCTGGTTGCCCTGGGCGGGCCGGCGATGCTGATTGGGCTTGGCGGTGGCGCCGCTTCAAGCAGCGTAGGCAGCGGAAATACAGATCTGGACTTTGCTTCGGTGCAGCGCGACAACGCAGAGATGGAGCGCCGCGCGCAGGAGGTTATCGATCGCTGCTGGCAGCGCGGTGAGGCGAATCCGATTGCGTTTATTCACGATGTGGGCGCGGGCGGGTTGTCGAATGCGTTTCCGGAGTTGGTCAAGGACGGCGGCTGCGGCGGAAGTTTCGACTTGAATGCGATTCCGCGCGGCGAGGCTGGGCTGAGCCCAATGGAAACGTGGTGCAATGAGGCGCAGGAGCGCTATGTGCTGGCGATTGCGCCGGAGAATCTGGATTCGTTTGAGGCCATCTGCAAGCGCGAGCGTTGCCCGTTTGCCGTGATTGGCACGGCGGAACAGGAGCGACGTCTTACACTCAGCGATCCGACAGCTACCGGAGATGCGGAGAAGGTGGTCGATCTGCCGCTCCAGGTGCTCTTTGGAAAGCCGCCGAAGATGGAGCGCGAGTTTGCGCGGACGAAGATTGCCGCCGCGCCGCTCGATCTGGCGGGCATCACCCTTGACGATGCGGTGGAACGGCTGCTGCGGCTGCCGGCGATTGCGTCAAAGTCGTTCCTGATTACGATTGGCGACCGCAGCATTACGGGGATGGTGGTGCAGGACCAGATGGTGGGACCATGGCAGGTTCCCGTGGGCGACTGTGCGGTAACGCTGGGCGCGTATGAGTCGTTGTGGGGCGAGGCAATGGCCATCGGCGAAAGGACGCCGCTGGCGGTGATCGATGCGGCAGCCTCGGCGCGCATGGCCGTGGGTGAGGTGATCACCAATATGGCGGGTGCGGCGATCGGGTTGCAGCCCGTTGGGAAGCTCGGCGACATCAAGCTCTCGGCAAACTGGATGGCCGCGGCGGGTGAGGGGCAGGAGGATCAGAAGCTCTTCGATGCTGTTTATGCGGTAGGAATGGAGTTTTGCCCGGCGCTGGGAATGACGATTCCGGTGGGCAAAGACTCCATGTCAATGAAGACGGAGTGGCGCTGTAAAGATGGCGGGGGCGATGAGGCGAAGGCTGTGGTTTCGCCGCTGTCGCTGATCGTGTCAGGGTTTGCGCCAGTGAGTGACGTGCGCAGGACGCTGACGCCGCAGTTGTGCGAGGGCGATGCATCGCTGATCCTGATCGATCTTGGCGAAGGAAAACATCGGCTGGGCGGATCGTGTTTGGCGCAGGTGTACGGACAGGTTGGGAATGAAGCTCCGGACGCGCCCGCGGCTAAGGTGATGAAGGCTTTCTTCGACGCGATGCAGCAGTTCAACCGCGAAGGGAAGCTGCTGGCGTATCACGACCGCAGCGATGGCGGATTGTTCGTAACGCTGGCGGAGATGGCGTTTGCCGGGCGCATGGGGCTGGAAATTCAGTTGCCGGCCGCCGAGCTGCGCGAGTTGTTCAGCGAAGAGCTTGGCGCGGTGGCGCAGGTTGCGGCCAAGGATGTGGCTGAGGTGCTGCAAAGGCTAACCGCTGCCGGCCTGGCGGTGCGAGTGGTTGGGCGCGGAGTGCCGGGCAACGAGATTGTGATTCGCGGCGGCGGCAAGATTGCGTATCGCAACAAGCGCACGGCGCTGCACGCGATGTGGGCGGAGACGAGCTTCCATATCCAGTCGCTACGTGATAACCCGGAGAGCGCGCGGCAGGAGTTCGCGCTGCTGGAAGATGCGGAGCGGCCCGGATTCTCGGCGAGTGTGCCGTTTGATGCGTCGGAACGGCTAAGTGCGCCGTTTGTGCATACAGCGCGGCCTCGGGTTGCCGTTCTGCGCGAGCAGGGCGCGAATGGGCAGGTGGAGATGGCCGCGGCGTTTGATCGCGCAGGCTTCGCCACCGTCGATGTTCACATGAGCGATCTGCTGGCGGGACGCGTGGACCTTGAGCAGTTCAAAGGTCTGGCGGTGTGCGGTGGATTTTCCTATGGCGACGTGCTGGGCGCAGGCAGCGGATGGGCGAAGACGATCCTCTTTAATGACCGGCTGAAAGAGATGTTCACGGAGTTCTTTGAGCGCAAGGACAGCTTCGCGCTGGGCGTCTGCAATGGCTGCCAAGTGATGGCGCAACTGCGCGAAATCATTCCGGGAGCCGCCGGTTGGCCGCACTTTGGGCGCAATGTGTCGGCGCGGTTTGAGGCGCGACTGTGCATGGTGGAGGTTCAGGAGTCTCCGTCGCTGTTCTTCGAGGGCATGACCGGCGCGCGCGTTCCCATCGTGGTGGCGCACGGCGAGGGCCATGTGAGCAGTATCGCAGCGGACGCAGCAGTTGCGCTGCGCTATATCGATACGTATGGCAAAACCACTGAGCAGTACCCGCTGAACCCGAGCGGGTCCGTGCAGGGAGTTGCGGGATTGAGCAGCGAGGATGGACGGGCGCTGATTTTGATGCCGCATCCAGAGCGCATGTTTCTGGGCGTGCAACACACCTGGGTCCGCGACAAGATGCGCGAACTGAAGAATAGTCCGTGGCAGCGAATGTTCGACAACGCTCGCAAATGGGTTGGGTAGGAGAGAGCATGAGTTCGAAGGTGGATTACAAGTCCGCGGGAGTGGACATCGAGGCTGGCAACGAGGCGGTGCGGCGCATCAAGTCGCATGTGGCCGAAACCTATAAGCAGCATGGATCGGCGGTGCTTACCGGGCTGGGCTCCTTTGGTTCGCTCTTCGCCTTGGGCGATGCGCTGAAGGGCTTGAAGGACCCGGTGATGGTGCAGAGCACGGACGGTGTCGGCACCAAGAGCAAGGTGACGGTGATGGCCGGGCGTTATGAAGCGCTGGGACACGATCTGGTCTCTGCCGTCGCGGGTGACATTGTAGTAATGGGCGCGACGCCGCTTACGTTTCTGGACTACCTGGGCTTGCACAAGACCGATCCGGAGATTGTCGAGGCGCTGGTGCGCGGGATGAGCGCCGCGTGCGTTGAGGCGGGCATTGCGCTGGTGGGCGGCGAGACCGCGGAGATGCCCGCGGTGTATGCCGAGGGCGAACTGGATGTAGTTGGTTTTGTGACCGGGGTGGTCGATCGCGAGCGATTGCTGACCGGCGCGAACATCGTTGCCGGCGATGTGCTTTATGCGATCAACTCAAGCGGCCTGCATACGAATGGATTCTCGCTGGCGCGCAAGCTGATCTTCGAGATCGGTGGTTATGCGATCGATGCACGGCCTGAGGAGCTTGCCGGGGAATCGATGGCGGATGCGTTGCTGGCGCCGCATACGAATTACATTGCGCCCGTAAAGAATATTCTCGGCGCTGGGATTCCCGTGAAGGGCATGGCGCATATCACGGGCGGTGGGCTGGTGGAGAATGTCCCCCGTATTCTGCCGGATGGATTGGGCGTGGTGATCGATCGTTCTACATGGACACCTCAGCCTATCTTTGCGCTGATGCAGCGGCTGGGGGATATCGACGATCTCGAAATGCATCGCACGTTCAACATGGGCGTGGGGTTGGTGCTGATTGGGCCGCCGGGGTTGCAGGGTGAATTGGCGGCTGCCATTGCGAAATTTCCTGCGCTGCGTGTCTGGGAATTGGGGCGCGTGGAGGCAGAAACAACGGGTGTGAGATTTGTGGGGGTGAATTGAAATGGAACGACAGGCGCTGCTCGATGCGATTCCGAACTGCCTGACGGCAACCGAGTTGCCGTTAACGGCGAACTCTCTGACGAAGAAGTTTGTGGGCAAGGTGCGCGACACCTACGAATTGGCCGATGGACGCCTGCTGCTGGTGACGACCGACCGGCAGAGCGGCTTCGATCGCCTGCTGGGCGCGATTCCATTCAAGGGGCAGGTACTGAATCGCGCGTCACTGTACTGGTTTGAGCAGACGCGTGGCATTGTCGGCAACCATGTGATTGCCAGCCCGCACGCCAATGCGCTCATCGCGCGCAAGTGTGCGGTGCTGCCCATCGAATTTGTGGTACGCGGGTATATGACGGGATCGACCGATACGTCGATCTGGACACAGTATCAGAAGGGCGTGCGGAATTATTGCGGCCATGCGCTGCCCGAGGGCATGAAGAAGAACGAGCCGCTCGCGAATAATATTGTGACGCCAACCACGAAAGAGAAGGAGCACGACCGGCCGATCACGGCGGCAGAGATCGTCGCCGAGGGATGGCTGACCGCTGAGCAGTGGGAGTTTACTTCGGCAAAGGCGCTTGAGCTCTTCGCGTTTGGGCAGAAGATAGCTGCCCAACGCGGGCTGATTCTGGTGGATACGAAGTATGAATTTGGCATAGCGGACGACGGCAAAATTCTGTTGATTGATGAGATCCACACGCCGGATTCAAGCCGGTACTGGCTGGCCGATAGCTATGCCGAACGGCTTGCTGCCGGGCAAGAGCCCAACATGATTGACAAGGAATTCTTCCGGCTATGGTTCCGCGGACGTTGCGATCCTTACAAGGACGCCGTGTTGCCGGTCCCGCCGGACGATCTGATTGCAGAGCTTGCGGCGCGATACATCCAGCTCTTTGAAAAGATTACGGGAACGGCATTTGAGCCGGACCTGCGGCCCCTGGAAGCAACTGTATTGGCGAGTCTGGCAGGATGAGTCTGAAGGTAGGCGTACTGGGTTCAACTCGCGGGACTGCGCTACAGGGGATTCTCGATGCGGTTGCGGCAGGCACGCTCGATGTCGAGATCGTGCTGGTGGTGTCGAACAAACAGACTGCGCCAATCCTCGAGCGAGCGGCGAAATATGGGGTACGTGCGCTGTTTCTCGATCCCGCGGGATTGACGCGCGAGGTGTATGACCAGCAAGTGAGCGAGGCGCTGCGCGAGGCCGGAGCGGAGTTGGTGCTGCTGATCGGCTACATGCGCATCTTGTCCGCGGAGTTTGTTCAAACGTGGCGGGGAAAACTATTGAATGTTCATCCATCGCTACTGCCGGCGTTTGGCGGGCTGATGAATCGAAGCGTGCATGAGGCAGTGCTGGCCGCGGGCGTCAGCGAGACCGGGTGCACAATTCACCAGGTGACTGACGAAGTCGATAGTGGTCCAATCGTTTTGCAGAAGCATTGCCCAGTACTGCCGGGCGATACCGCGGAGATGTTGAAGGACCGCGTCCAGGCGCTGGAGCAGGCTGCGTTCGTAGAAGTGTTGCAAGGGTGGAGGGCGTGATGACACAAGCGACGAAAAGAATCGAAGTCGGAATCATTATGGGATCGAAGTCCGATTGGCCGACGATGGAAGCAACGGCTAAGGTGCTCGACGAGTTTGGAATCGGGTATGAAGTGGAAGTTATCTCCGCGCACCGCACTCCAGACAGGGCGATGCAGTACGCCGAGAGCGCACAGGAGCGCGGGTTGCGCGTGATCATCGCGGGAGCGGGCGGCGCGGCGCATCTGGCAGGATTCTTGGCGGCCAAGACGACTCTGCCAGTGCTGGGCGTCCCCATGAAGAGCAACGCGTTGAATGGCCTCGACTCGCTGCTGTCGATTGTGCAGATGCCAGGGGGAGTTCCGGTGGCGACCTTTGCCATTGGCGAGGCGGGCGCGAAGAATGCGGGGCTTTTTGCGGCGTCGATTCTGGCGCTGGGGGACAAGGCGATCGCACAGAAACTGGAGAAGTTTCGCAGCAAGCAAACAGAGACGGTCCTGAAGGGATCTGACCCTCGTAAATAACGACAGCCTTGAGGCTGACGCGATAATATAGTGGGCATGAAACGACTTCTTGCTCTGTGCGGCTGTGCAGTTGCGTGCTGCGTTGTATTGAATGGACAGACTCCCGTACCGCGTGAAGTGGCGAAAGGCTACGCAACACTTCAAGAGCCTGCACTGCGCAGCGACTTGGCTTATGTGGCCAGTGATGCGCTGGCGGGACGCATGAGTTTGCAGCCGGGCGACGAAACTGTGGTGCACTGGATTGCGCGGCAGTTTGAAGAGGCCGGATTGCGGCCTGCGGCGACCGATGCCAACGGCAAGCCCAGCTTTCTGCAGGCGGTGACGCTGGTGGAGTTCAGGCCGGATCGCACCGAAAGCTCGATCACCCTGACGCGCGCGGGCATACCAACCGTATGGAAGGCGCCTGCGGCACTTGGCAACTACCGGCATGCGGTAGATCTGACGGCGCCCGTGGTCTTTGCGGGCTACGGGATCACCGCTCCCGAGTTGGGCTACGACGATTACAAGGGAATCGATGCGAAGGGAAAGATCGTGCTGGTGTACGATCATGAGCCGCAGGAGGATGACCCCGCGTCGATTTTCAACGGCACCGGTAACACGCGCTATGCGACCACGCGCGTGAAACTGCTGAACGCGCAGGCGCACGGAGCAGTGGCGCTGATTGTGGTAGCAGAACCCAACCGCAAGCACCTGACGAACGCCGAGCGCCAGGCACGCATCGGTGGAAGCGCGGCGCGGGTAGTGCCGATTCCGTTGCAGGCGATTGCCGACGATGAAGTTCATATTCCCAGCGTGATGGTGCTGGATGACGTGGCGGCAGAGTTGCTGGCGTCCGAGGGCGCTGCTCGCGGCATGAGCGGCAAGGAGGAAGCCTCCGCGCTTCAGGCGGCGATTGACAAAGACTTGACGCCGCAGAGCCGCGCGCTACCGGACACGACACTGACACTGCACCTTCACAACACCGCGGAGCGCACGGGTACGACCTGGAATGTGGCCGGGCTGCTGGAAGGATCGGACCCGGCGTTAAAGGCCGAGACAGTTATGATCACGGCGCATCACGATCACGACGGTTCGTCTCCGTGTGCCGCTGGATCGGGTGGTATTGACGAACATGGCCGGCCGACGCCTGCTGGACCGAATTGCATGCAGATATGGCACGGAGCAGACGACAACGGCTCAGGCACGGTGGGCGTGGTGGAACTGGCAAAGGCTTTTGTGACGAACGGTGCGCGGCCCAGGCGGTCGATCTTGTTTGTCGTCTTTGCCAGCGAAGAGCGTGGCCTGTTGGGCGCGTACTACATGGCCCAGCATCCGCTGCGGTCCCTCGCGACCACACGCGCGCAGATCAACTTTGACATGATCGGACGCGACGAGAAGCCGAGCCCGCAGACCGACGGGCTGATCGCGATTCCCGCAGATACCTCAAACCGGCTGAACCTGGTCGGTGGGCTCTACTGCCCGAATATGCCGCGGTGGTGAAGCAGGAGAATGCGCATGTGGGTCTTGTCCTGGATGACCGTTTCGATCACGAGAACGCGCTGAACGTCTTCTTCCGCTCCGACCAATTCCCGTTTGTCCTGCACGATGTACCAGCGTTCTGGTGGTTCACGGGCTTCCATCCTGACTATCACCACATTACGGACACGGTGGAGAAGATCGACTACGCAAAGATGAAGAAGATCCTCGACCTCGCGTACCTTTCCGCGTGGCGCTTCGCGAACGATACGAAGACGCCGGCTTTCGTGGCGGATCCCATGCCAGCCGGGGCTCGCCGCTGAGGGGCGGCTTGGGCGCCAAAAATACGGCTATAGCAAAACCAGAGTTGCTGTACCCAGAGACAATATCCTCAAGTGGCTTTTTCTCTAGAAAAAGCCACCGCGCAAACTTTCAAGAAGGGTATATTAATTCTGGTTTTGCTCTAAAATCCGCTCGATGAAGAAACTGGAGGCTTTGCTCCGGGATGAGTGCCTCCGGCTGCTTGCTCGGACGAGCTCAAATTTTCTTTGAGCTGACGACCACTCCTGAGCCGGAAGCCTTCGACGCAGTCAGTTGACGAGAAATGGAATTTTCACGAGGCACAGCTCCAGGAAGTTCCATCTTCTGAGCGCTTTCGGCCATATGCAGGTGGTGTTCCATTTGTTTTCGCGCCTCAACGGGATCGTGTGCGCGGATGGCGCGGTAAATCTCGCGATGCATCTCGGCCATTTCGCGCAGGTAGTTTGCGCGCTGGACGGTCTTGCGCCGCTTTTCATACATCGCCGAGGTGATGGTCTCTATGAGTGCAGCCAGAATCGGATTGCCGGAGGCCTGCGCGACGATGCGGTGAAACAGCACGTCATGCAGGAGGAAGTCCGCAGGATTACCCGCAATGGCGTACATCTCGGCAACCTGCTCGGCCAGTGCCGCGTGGTGCTCTTCCTTACCCCGTTCGGCGGCGAGAGCGGCAAGATTGCTTTCAATAATCAACCGCGCTTCAAACATTTGCCAGAATTGAAAGCCGTGAAGCGCGCCCATCATGCCCAGGGATGCCTTGTTGAACTCGGCCGGGCCATCCTGGATGAAGGTTCCGACCCCGTGCCGCACCTTCATTACCCCCATCGCTACGAGGTAGCCTATGCCGGTGCGAAGGCTGGCGCGGCTGATCTTCAGCGTGCGTGCTAGCTCGCGCTCAGGGGGAATCCTGTCGCCCGGCTGCAGGGCGCCCTTCTCGAGGAGGACGCGGATGTGGTTGACCACTTGCTTGGTCCGGTCAGTATCAGGCGCATCCTCCACCAGCCGTGGCATATATGACAATTCTCCAATCATTTTGCGGATAATTTGAACAAAACAAGATTAACACCATAGGCCGCCCTTGCATGGTTTATCCTTTCATTGGCAACATTCAACGAAGCCGGTGTATGCTGTGGTCAGACCTCAGTACCACTTGTTCGGTTCCATGGATTGCCGATTTTCCATTATTTTCTTCAAGGACCAGGAGTGACCAACCGATGAGTCATGGATTGAATATTCGCAAGGAAGCGGAGTTGGATTTTCTCTCGCTGGGCGCACTGGTGCACCGGCTTGATCCGGGGATCATCCCCTTTCGCAAGGCCACGGAGTGCAAAATTCACGTCAGCGGCGGCGAGTTCAATGTGGCTGCCAACCTTTCGGACTGTTTTGGCCTGAAGACGGCAATCGCCTCGGCCATGGTCGACTATCCCATCGGCGACCTGATCGCTGAGCGTGTCCGCGCCATGGGCGTGAAGCCGTTCTATAAGCGCTTTAAACACAACGGCGTTACCGGCCCGAACATGGCAGCGGTGTACAGCGACCGGGGCGCTGGCGTGCGCCCGCCGGTGGTCTTCTACAACCGTTGCAACGAAGCGGGGGCGCAATTGAAGCCGGGGGATTTTGACTGGAAGGCGATCTTTGCCGGAGGCGTCCGCTGGGTGCACTGCGGCGGGCTCTTTGCGGCGCTCTCGCCGACCACGGCCGCGCTGGCCGCGGAGATGATGAGGGAAGCCAAGGCCGCGGGCGCGGTCACGTCTTTCGACCTCAACTACCGCGAAAAACTGTGGAATATTCAGGGCGGTAATGAGCGCGCCGTCGAAACCATCGGCAAGATCGTCGAAAACGTGGACGTGTTGGTGGGCAACGAAGAGGACCTGCAGAAGGGGTTGGGCATTCCCGGGCCGGAGGTCGCCGGAAAGTCGAAGTTGGACCCCAGCGTCTTCTTCGGCATGATCGACAAGGTGGTGAAGAAGCTTCCTCAGGCCAAAGTGGTGGCCACGACGCTGCGCGATGTTCACTCCACGAACCGGCATAGCTGGAGCGCGGTGGCATGGATCGATGGCCAGACCTACACTGCGCCAACGGCTGAGCTGGATGTGGTGGATCGCGTGGGAGGCGGAGACGGCTTTGCGGCCGGCTTTATCTATGGCCTGCTGACCGGTGAGACGCCCGAAGAAGCTCTCAGGCTGGGATGGGCGCATGGCGCGCTGCTGACCACCTTCCCCGGTGACACAACCATGGCAACCGTGGATCAGGTGCGCGCCTTTGCCAAAGGCGGATCGGCGCGCATTCAGCGGTAATAACCATTTCAGGGAAATTCAGGAGATCGTATGCCAGACGCATCGTGTGATATTGGCCTGATCGGCCTTGCCGTCATGGGACAGAATCTTGTCCTCAACATGAACGACCACGGCTTCAAAGTTGCCGTCTTCAACCGCACCGTTTCCAAGGTGGACGACTTCGTTGCCAATGAAGCTAAGGGGACGCAGGTCGTCGGAACGCATTCCATTGAAGAACTGACCCGGCTACTCAAGCGGCCGCGCCGCGTGATGCTGATGGTCAAAGCCGGCGACACCGTCGACAAGATGATCGAGCAGTTAATTCCTCATCTTGAAAAGGGCGATATCGTCATCGACGGCGGCAATTCACTCTTTACTGATTCAAACCGCCGCACAAAAGATCTGGCCGCTAAAGGCATCCTGTTCATCGGCACCGGCGTCTCCGGTGGTGAGGAGGGTGCGCGTCGCGGCCCCTCGATTATGCCCGGAGGCAATCCTGCTGCGTGGCCGTATGTGAAGGATATCTTCCAGGCAATCTCTGCCAAGGTGGAAGATGGAACGCCTTGCTGCGACTGGGTGGGCGAAAACGGCGCTGGGCACTACGTCAAGATGGTGCACAACGGCATCGAGTATGGCGATATGCAGTTGATCTGCGAAGCCTACGACCTGCTCCAGCGCGGGCTGGGACTGACCGCCGATGAGTTACACGGAGTCTTTACCGAGTGGAATAAGGGCGAGTTAGATAGTTACCTGATTGAGATCTCCAGCCATATCTTTGCCAACAAGGATGAAGACGGGAAGCCGCTCGTCGACAAGATTCTAGACGCTGCCGGCCAGAAGGGCACGGGCAAATGGACGGCAATCAGCGCGCTCGATCTGGGACAGCCTGTAACTCTGATCGGCGAGTCAGTCTTCGCGCGCTGCCTGTCGGCGCTGAAAGAAGAACGCGTAACCGCTTCGAAGATCCTTCAGGGACCGGCGGCAAAAGCCGTTACCGGTGATCGGGCCGCATTCATTGAGGATGTACGCCGCGCGCTCTACTGCTCCAAGATGATCTCCTACGCGCAGGGTTATATGCTGCTGCGGGCCGCGGCCAAGGAAAATGGCTGGAATCTGAACCTGGGCGGCATCGCGCTGATGTGGCGCGGCGGATGCATTATCCGCAGCCAATTCCTGGGCAAGATCAAAGAAGCGTACGACACGAATCCGGCGCTTGAGAACCTGCTGCTTAACAGTTTCTTCTCCGGAGCGATCAACCAGTACCAAGCGTCGTGGCGCAAGGCGCTGGTTCACGCTATCGAACTGGGCGTGCCCGCGCCAGCGTTCTCCACCGCGCTGGCGTTCTATGACGGCTTCCGCGCCAAGCGGCTGCCCGCGAATCTGCTGCAAGCACAACGCGACTATTTCGGCGCCCACACCTATGAGCGCACCGACAAGCCGCGCGGCCAGTTCTTCCACACTAACTGGACCGGCCATGGCGGCCGAGTTTCTTCGTCAACCTATACCGTTTAAAACGGTTTCAATCGTTGGAAGCGACTTCGCTCCCGCTTTCTCCGGCGCAATCTTCGACCGTTGTGCCGGGCAGGCGGGAGTTCTTCCGTTCAGCCATTTACTAAGTTTGAATCGCACATTCAATCTTTGGGGAGTTAAGAGTCGATGAGCATTCTCGATCGTTTTCGTTTGGATGGAAAAACCGCGCTCGTGACCGGAGCAGCCGTCGGACTGGGCGAAGCCATCGCCGTAGCTCTGGCGGAGGCAGGTGCGGATATTGCCTGTCACGGGAACCGCCATCCCGCCGAGGAGACCAGCGCGCGAATTCGAGCCCTGGGGCGTAAGTCCCAAAGCTTTGCCGCCGACCTGAGCACGGCAGATGGCGCAGGCCGCCTCTTCGACGCTGTGTCCGCCGCCATGGGCGCTCCGCAGATTCTGGTCAACAATGCGGGAATCATCTACCGGGAGGCAGCGGAGGATTACAGCCTTGATGCATGGATGAAGGTGATGCAGGTCAACCTGAACAGCTTGTTCCGGCTCAGCCAGTTGGCCGGCCGCGAGATGCTGAATCACGGCCAGGGAAAGATCATCAACATCGCTTCTCTGCTCGCGTTTCAGGGTGGTATCCGCGTCCCAGCCTATACGGCGTCGAAGGCCGGTGTGGCGCAGTTGACCAAGGCGCTGGCAAATGAATGGGCGGGACGCAATGTGCAGGTGAACGCCATTGCTCCGGGCTACTTCAGCACGGCAAACACCGAGGCCCTGCGCAAGGACGAGGTACGCAGCAAGCAGATTCTGGAGCGGATTCCGGCAGGCCGCTGGGGAAACCCGGAAGACCTTGCCGGCGCCGCTGTGTTTCTGGCCTCGTCCGCCAGCGATTACGTGAACGGCGAAATCCTGGTGGTGGACGGCGGCTGGATGGCGCGTTAGAGCGAGTCTCCATGAACGATGAAGAAGGAGCCGTGGTGAAAGTTCTGCCACTACTCCTTGATCTTGGCCACCAAAGCGCTGTAAAGTGCGCCCGGCGGAATCAGCAACTGGTGCGGCACGCCGGCGGGGATGATGATCACATCTCCCACAGTGATGGTTTGCGACTTCCCGTTCTGGATACCGGCGCCCTTGGTCTCTCCGTCGCTGTCCGTCTTTGCACCGATGACCGTACCGCCAGTAATCAGCGTCGCGCTTCCCTGCTGAACGATCATCAGATCGTCATAGCGCGCGTGAATCTCGGCGCCACCGCTCGTGGTGCGCACGGATAGCTTCAGGGCAAGATTGCCATAACTCGCCAGAGTCGATCCGCTACTACCGGAAGCCTTGGCCTGTGGGGCTAACTGCGCAAGTTGCGCGTGAAGCTCGTGCGCCGGAATCACCTCTCCCTTGTCTCCGCTGAGAGTCGCTGCCGGAACGACCAGCGCCACGAACGCTACGATTGCCGTCGCAATGTTCATTGCATCCTCCTTTCCATCCCAGGATCTCCGTTTCCCGATTTACGAAAACCACAACGTCCAGGCAGCGGCTTCCATAGGAAATCACTGCCTGGACGTCATTGCAAGGGTACTCAGGTGAATGAGAAATCTCTAGCGAATGATCTCAATCGGAGCCGGGTCCATGTCATCGTAGTCCTGATTCTCTCCGCCCATGCCCCAGCAGAAGCTGTAGGCCTGCGTGCCCACGCCCGCGTGAATTGACCATACAGGGGAAGCTACAACGTCCCGGTTGGCCATCACGATGTGGCGCGTTTCCTCGGGCGAACCCATCAGATGAATGACGCGCCCATTCTCTGGAAGATTGAAGTACATATACACTTCTGTGCGGCGGCTGTGGGTATGCGCAGGCAATGTGTTCCATGAACTTCCGGGATGCAGATGGGTTACGCCCATCACCAGTTGGCAACTTCTTGCGCCAGCCAGATAGATGTATTTGCAGATGGTGCGATGGTTGCAGGTTTCCGCGCTCCCCATTTCCTTCGGATTGGCGTCTTCCTTGCGCACCAGGGCAACCGGGTAACTAGCATGAGCAGGATAACTCAGCAGATAGAAGACCGCGGGCGCGGCCTTGTCCTTCGACTCAAAACTGACTTCAGCATTGCCGCGGCCGACATAGAGCACATCGAGATTGTTCAGCTCGTAGCTCTTGTCCCCGACACGCACCATGCCGCTGCCGCCGATGTTCAGAATTCCCAACTCGCGGCGCTCCGTAAAGTATGCCGCCCGTAATTCCGGATACGTAGGCAATGCAATCGGGCCATCCAGGGGAGCGGCCATACCGATCGCGGCGCGGTCGGCATCCACAACATAGTTGAAATGAATCTTGCCCGGCTCGTAGAGCGCATTGAGCAAAAAACTCTCGCGGAGTTCCTTCGTCGTCATGCGCGGAAAGCGCACAGAGTCAGCCATCAAAACCGTTTTCATTGTTCCTCCAACTTTAACCACTTAGCCGCGGGCATCGTCCTTGACGCGTGTCCACTTATGCATTTGCTGCAGCAAGATCATTTTACTGCTTCGGAATCTGCAACGGGTCCCAGTTGTCAGTGCCGCGCAGAAAGGCAGCAGGCGCAAACTGCCCGGCCTGCTCCGGAGAAAGAAAATGCGTGTGCGGCTCGCGCTGGTCGTGCTGCGCGCCAGGCCCGCTTGAGTTGTACTCAGCATAGAACACGGTGTCGATTGAGTGTGTTTCGCCCGGATGCCACTCGCGCCAGCCCGCCGGATCGATGTGGCTGCCCATCTTCGTATTGAGAAAGACCACCGAGGCATAGGGCCGCCAGGGACGGCCAAGATAGACTTTGCCGGTCAAACCGTCATCGGCAAGAAGCTTGCAGCGATTGAGGACAAAGCCCGAGTCCTCGTCGGGATAGTGCTTGGCCTGTGCCGTGATGAACCCACCAGCATGGGCCGTGCTATGAATTTCACAGCGATCAAAGACTGCCTTGCCGTCTCCAAAGATAAAATCGACGTTCCCGGCAATATAACAGTCGGAAAAATACTGCCGCGAGGGAATGCAGTTCTGTCCATCGGGAGCGCAGTTGCGGCTGCCAGCGTAGACAGTATCCTGGTTGCCCAGCAAGCGCACATTGTGGAAGATAGCGCGATCCCCAGTGACCAGCAACGCCAGGGCCTGAGAGCCGGCAGGAAGCTGTGGATGGGTAGCGTTGAAATCGTTCTGGAAGGTGATGTTCTCGGCAAAGAAGTTGTCAGCCGTTACATTCACGGTGGCCGAATGAAGTGTGCCTCCATACGCTCCAGCGCTGCGATCATTCACCACCACCGTCTTGCTTGCATCGGGGTTGGCGCTGCGCAGGCGGATGTTGGGCTTGTCGATATTCAGTACTTCGCGATAGGTTCCAGGAGCCACCAGCACCAGGGCTCCGCTCTTCGGCGCCGCATCCAGCGCGCGCTGGATGGAGTAAAAATCGCCCGTGCCATCGGCCGCGACATACAGGGTTTCATCCTCCGGAGGAACCGTTCCAACCATCTCCGGAGCCGTAATCAGCGCGGGAAAAGGAAGGAAGCGCGACTCGCAGGACAAGGGCGCTCCCGGTGTGGAAGCGGGCGTCTCTTGCAGCGTCACATTATCTCCGGCAGGTTCTAAATTCCCGCGGTTGCTTCCGATGAGAATGTCCGCATCCTTGAGCAGCATCCTGGAGTGCTGCTGGTCGTCGGCAAAGACATTGTCGAGCTTCAGGCCCAGTTTGTACTGCGCGTCCAGCCCAAGGAACGTATAATTTCCCGCCGTAAGTACGTGAATGTTTTCGAGCGTAATGTCCCGGTAAATAGGAAGCTGCGTTCCGGTGAACGTGGTGTAGAGCGGCGTGAATACGAGCGGGTTTTTCGTATCGCGAATGCAAACATCGCGATAGAGCAGATCGTGCACCAGGCCGCCCCGGCTGCGGTCGGACTTGATGCGGATTCCGTTGTCCGCGCCGTCGATGGTCAGGTCGTCAACCAGCATATGATCTACCCCGCCACTGGTTCCGCTGCCGATCGACATGCCATGTCCGGTATAGAAATGGTTGTGCAGGATCGAGATATTCGACGACGGTCCCGCTTTGCCGGATTTCACCGCAACATCGTCGTCTCCGGTATGAATCGAGCAATAGGCGATGGTCACGTTGCGCGAGGAACCCGGGTCGATGCCATCGGTATTGCGAGCGGTCTTGGGCGTCATGATCTTCACGCCCCATGCGGTGAACCCGTCCGTCTCGTTCACGCCAACATGGAAATTGGGAGAGTTGCGCAACGTGATCTTGTACATCGTGAAGTCATCTGCGTGGCGCAAGACAATCATCACGGGCACGCTTTGCTGCTTGTCGATAATCTTGGCCTGATGCGCCAAGTCCCACCAGGTCACATCCTGCCCCAACAACTTTGCACCACCTCGGCCATCGATGGAGCCTAAGCCCATGATGCCGCTTCCCTTTGCCCCATCGCCCAGAATGAGCGGTTTGCATCCGTGGCCTCTGTCGCTGACAATGCCGCAACTTCCGGGCGTGAGATCAAAAACACGCGGATCGCGCGAAGCCACCAGCGCAGTATTGGCATCCACCACCAGGGTCACGCCGGGACGCAAGGCGATGGGGCCGGTTAGAAATACATTCTTCTGCCGATGGGCGCGCAACACTACAGCCTTGTCCACGGCGCAGCTATCGATGGCGTGCTGGATGCGCTCGGTATCCAGCTTCTGCTCATCCTTGTCTGCAATCGCCCCGTGACGGGCCGCGATATTGGCCTCCAGTGTGAAGCAAGCTGCGGGAATATGCGGCTCGGTGACCTTGCGGGTGTCCTGAGCAGGCAACGTCCCCAAGCAAAGCAGCAGTGCTAGAACGAGAAGCGGGGTAAAGCGTAGAAAGCGCAAACTGAACTCCTATCAGCACGGCTCGAGGTCGCGCCTGTTGGTCCAAGCGACCCGCCCAAGAGGACTGACCACTTGCAATCATTACTTTATAGGAGAGGAGCCGTCCATCGTCAAGACATTCAAGCCTGTATTTCCTTTATCCGCGGAATCCTAGCTGGCAACCTACTGAAAATATGCACATTACGCATTTGGCCATCGCGCCATTCATGCGCTTCAGTTCCTCATTTCCCAGGCGCGGACAGTGGTTGTTGGTCAGACCTCTCAAGCGGTAGAATCGTCCATAATTCCATTTGTACGGAGCGGATTACACAGGAGCAAAAATCACGCCATGAAACCGTCTGCGCATGCATATATCTTCATCGTGCTATTCATCTGTTGCATGGGTTACTCTCAGTCCCCCGTTCAGGGCGGGTCGCATCCGGCCGCCAGAATCAGAATTGCCCTGGTGGGCGACTCGACTGTCAACAACGGCGGAGGATGGGGTTCTGCCTTCTGCGCCTTGATGACGTCCAATGTGGAGTGCGTTAACTTGGCCAGGAACGGCCGCAGTTCAAAGAGCTACTACGACGAAGGTCTTTGGCAAGATGCGCTGGGCCGGCATCCGGATTACATTCTTATTCAGTTCGGTCATAATGACATGCCTGGCAAAGGTCCCGCACGCGAGACCGACCCGGATACAACTTATGCGGCGAATATGCGCCGGTACATTGAGCAGGCGCGAACCATTGGAGCGCGACCGGTCGTCGTGACCTCCCTCTCCCGGCGTACTTATAAAGACGGCAAGCTGGTCCTGGATTTGAAGGCATACGCCGCTGCCGCAAGACGAGTTGCTATCGAGGAAGATGTTCCGCTCATCGACCTGAACGCAGAGAGCGTGAAACTGCTCGAAACGATGAATCAGGAACAGGCCGACCAGTTCGATGCGACTGCTCATCCCGATGCCCTCGACAAGGGTCCCGATCGCACGCACTTGAACGCCACTGGTTCGGCTTTATTTGGACGTATGGTGGCAGATGGCCTGACAAAAGTCTGCCCCGAACTTGGGCCGGATGTAAAAAGCGAGCCGCAAACAAAATGATCTGCGAATTCCCAGTGCTGTTTTAATGCTTCACGCTAGACGCAGGCCCGCGCGGAATCTGCGCGAGAATCCATCGGACAAGTTCTTTGCCGGCAGCGTAGTTGTCATACTCGGCAGGGAGCTTTCGGCCGTCGGTGTATTCGTTGTAGAGCCAAGGATCAACCGTTGCAAAGACGGTCCCTTTGCCGTACTTCGCCGCGGCCGTCAGAATGTCTCCGTGATCGCGAAGGAGCGCGGTGGCAGGGGGCTTTACTGAGATGGTGCAGATCTCTTTCATGTATGCAGTGTGGGGATCGTGGAAGATGGGACCGCCGCCTTCGATTGCGATCTTACCCATCTCAAACTTGTTTCCGTCCACCTGATTGCGCAGCACATTGTTGTAGTGGATACCGAATCGCTCAGCCAGCAGATTGAGATGGTCCAAGTCGGCATTGCCCGGGTCATTCTCCATGATTACCAGCACGCCACCATCCTTGACCCACTCCGCGATTTGGGTAGCGTCCTCCGGTTGCACATAATGCGGGTTTGGATTCTTCACCGGAATATCCGGAGAGACAATGATATAGACCTGCGCCTCATGAAGCGCCGTGAGAGTGGGTGCTGTATAGAGGGTCTTCGTTTCTGCGCCGAAGTTATTGAAGATATGGCCGAATAGAGAGTAGCCGCTGTTGCTCAGGTCGTTCCACTTGTAATGAAAGTAAACCTGCTCACCGAATGCGTCTGGCCGCTTCTGACTGTTGAACCAGGCGTCCAGAAGGACCGTTCTGCCTCGACCCAGCTTCGCATTGGCGGCGGTCTCGATCTCCGCGCTGGCCAGCAGAAAGGCGCCCACGCCCTTGGGATCGTTGGTGGCCGTCTTCTCGCCGATGTAATAGGAGTAGCTGCCGTCCCGGGAGGGATCTCCGCCAAGTCCCGCGGATTTCACTGTGTCGGTAAGCGCCACCTCATCGCCGTGTGCGGTCTCGATGAAACGGCTCAGAATTCCTTTGTATCCGCGCTTCGCATTGGCAAGATAGCGTTGGGGAAGATAACCTTGGCGCACCCCCTTGGCCAGTGCATAAACAAACATACAGGAGGCGGAAGACTCCAAATAGTTTCCATTTTCCCCGCCTTTGTCGAGTACCTGATACCAAAGGCCGTTCGTTCCATCCTGATAGCGAGTTATCGCCGCGGCATCTGTTTCAAGTTCAACGATCAACAGCCTCTGCCCCAGAGTCCCCTCGGGATAATAGGAAAGCGTGTCGACCAAAGCCATCATGTGCCAACCCATTGCCCTGGCCCAGAACTGCGACGAGTGGCCGGTCTGCTTATCGGCCCAGCGCTCCTGCTTCGACTCATCCCATCCGTGGTAGAGCAGGCCGGTCTTCGCGTCGCGCGCGTGATCGTCCATTAGCAAGAATTGGCGAGTAATGTCTTCAAATGCTTCAGGATGATGAAACATCGCGGCGTATTCGGCATAGAAAGGCTCGGCCATGTACAGCCCGTCCAGCCACATCTGATTTGGATATTTCTGTTTATGCCAGAAGCCGCCGGATGCGGTGCGCGGCTGATGAACGAGCTGTTGGTAAAGCAGTGTTGCGGCTTTCGCGTAGCGCGGGTCCTGGGTAACACCATATAAGAGCAGAAGCTGTCGGCCAAGCAGTATGCTGTCGAGCTGATTTTCCTCCGGCTTCCAGGTAGCTATGGAGCCATCGGGCGTGACAAACTGATCGACCGCACTCTTGATGTAGTTGTAGTAGCGCGGATCGGCGGTGTTCAACCACACGGCATCCACGCCTTCCAGCAGCGTGCCAAGTTCATAGTTCCATGCCCATTGCTGATCAACGGGCACAAAGCGCCCATTAGGCCAGCGCTGGATCGCCGCGTTCGCCGCGCGCTCGGACCATGGTTGCCCTTCGGCATACGTGGCAGAACACGCGCTTCCGGCCATTCCCGATAGCAAGATTAAGCTCACAAGGCGAAGAGCACTCTTCATCTAACCTCCTGATTGACCACATACAACACTCATTGTATGAATTAAGTTTGCAGTAGCCGAAGCTCTGGTTTCTCTAACCCCTCCGGTAAGATTAGACCACTAGGCTGCAAACGTGACGCCGCAACTCCGAAGACAGAAGAGGCTGCCATTTCAGGCAGCCTCTTCTGCTAATGCAAAGGGTTAGAGGTTAGAATTCGATACGCGCTGAGAACTGCGCAGCTTTGCGGTTGGCGACTGAACTAGCGGTGACCTGCCCGAAGCTGGCGTTGCCAACTGCGGTGCTGGCAACAGCGAACTGGGTGTGGTTGGTGACGTTGTACCACTCAGCCCGGAAATTCAGCTTGGAAGCTGCCGTGAGGTGCAGCGGGAAGCTGCGCACCATGGCTAGGTCTAGCTGGTAGTTGCCGGGGCCGATAAGGTTGTACGGAGCAGTACGCGGCGCATCGCTGAACATATACGCGTAATTGGTCAGCAATGAAGTAATCGCCGGCTGGCCGGTGGGCGTGGACGGCGGTGTTGGATTGATGAACGGTCCGGCCACACTCACATTGTTGCCGCTCTGCACGTAGCCGGTGCTGGGAACGATATAGCTGATCGTGTTGTAATTACTGGTAGTTGCGCCTTTACCCCATCTCCCGTTCTGGCGTACCGAACCGCTGAAGTTCGGATTCATGATCGGTGGAGCGGTGGAGTTCTGCGCCTGATTGGTCTGAGTTGAGGACTCCGTGATCGCCAGCGGCGAGCCGGAGTATTGCTGATAGATCCCGGAGAACTTGAAGCCGCCAAGGATTGCCCGCTCTGTGAATTTATCCGCGAAAATTGTCCTGCCGAGTGGCCAGTCCCAAACCGTGGTCAGGACAAAGTGATGCTTCTGGTTGGAGGTGGACAAGGTCCGTTCGATGCGGTCCGCCTTCCAGGAGGCAGTGGGGTGATTGGCGATGGTTCCGACTGGAATAGCGTAGCCAGTGCGGAAGGTGCCGGCATCGTCAATGGCGCGCGAGTAGGTGTAGTTGGCGTTGACCGTCAGCCCGTGCCAGGCGCGCATATTCGCCATGGCTTGCAGGCCGTGGTAGTTGGCGTTGCCAATGTACCCGAAGGAGTCGGAGACCGACTGGAACGGGTAGGGCTTCAAAAGAGTGCTCAACGGCTGATTCGTGGCGTAACCAGACAAGTTCGGGCAAGTCAGGCTGTAGGTCGAGCAATCTGTGCCGACCGCGCCGGATGAACCGCCCGTATCGCCCAAATGCGATCCAAGATACAGATACTTGGGATCGAGCTGGTTGGACTGAAGCCCGCGTCCAGTATTGCTATCGAGCTGCAGGAAGTGGCCCTCCGAACCAACATAGGTTGCGGTGACCGCCAGCGCATTGGTCACCTGACGCTGGATGCCAAGGCTCCAGTTGATGTACTCCGGCGCTCGGCCGCCGAGATACGGGTCATCATAGTTGAAGGATGAAGGGGATGACGTATAGCCGGACGTCTTGGTGTAGCCGGTGCCGTATCCCGAACCCGATGCCCTGCCTTGCGGAGCTCCGTAGGAGGGAATTATGCCAGAGCCTGCTCCGGCTATTGCATTGCCGCTTGCGTCGATGGCGCTTGAATTCAGCAGCCCGGTCATGGTGGTTACATCGTTGGCCGACGATATCGTCGGCGCATTCGAGAAGCCCAGCGTTCCGAGAGTTGAAGCAAGGCCGCCCACAGCGTCGCCATGGGTATACATGACACCAAAGCTGGAATGGATCACGGTCTTGGGGTTAAGTTGATAGGCCAGTCCAAGGCGCGGTGCAATGTTCCTGTAATAGTTCTTGACAGGTGAGGTGCAGTTGCAGGTGCCGGTGCCATACCCTGCGAAGTTCAGGGCACCATTCAGGCCGGTTATCGGGTTGGCAAGATTGGGATCGAAGAAGCCAGCGTCGTTCTTCACTTCTCTGACGCTCGGGAAGAAATCGTAACGCAGGCCGAGGTCGAGAGTCAGCTCCGGGGTGACCTTCCAGTTGTCCTGGATATAGGGCGAGATGGGGCGGAAGCGCGCGCCATACCCTGGGTGCGCGGAATAATCCGCATACGAGAAGGTAGATGGTGAAGGGGCATTATTTTTGCCCGAGGCCGAGTCGATTTCGCCAAGCAGGAAGCTGGCATAAGACAAACCGGTACCGGACATAACGGAGTAGGAGCCTTTGGAGATACCTGCAGTCTCCGTGACGGCGGAGGCGAGCACCATGGGAGTTGTTCCGCCCACAGCGCTGATGGTGTTGTACAGCATCCATGCAACCTGCCCGCCGAAGGTGAACGAGTGCTTGCCAACGGTCCACTGCAGGTTATTAAGCACCGTGTAGTTTTCCGCCAGAGTCACATTAGCAATTGTGCCACCCCAGCCTGTTGGAGCATTCGTGCCTGCGAAGGGCACGATGGGGAAGGTCTGCAGCGCCTGGCCCGCCACCGGAGCGCTGCCGCTGGGGGTGGGGTTGGAGAACGAAATGTCCATGGCTGTAGCAGCATCCGTCGCATTCTGGTCGGGATTGAAGGTCGGGCCGTTGTAGCGGGCATACCCCCACTTGAACTGGTTGATGAGGTGCGGCGTGAAAACGTGCGTTTCTTCAATGATGCCCACTGCGGTCTTCGGCGCGTAGGCCTGACCGTAGTTGAAAGGAACGGGTCCAACATTGCGGCCCGCTGTGGTCTGGCCGACGGGATTCGAGCTGGCCTGACGTCCATCGGCAAAAATAAACGTGAGCGTGTCCGACGAAGTAGCAAGAAAATCGATGCGGTCGGTCGTGGACCAGTTGACGAGTCCAGTGGCGTTGGGGGCGATGTAATTGTTTTGCAGAGACGTGCCAATGCCCGTCTTTGGCAGCAGTGCCTGCATACGCAGTGCAATGGGAGAGAATTCTGTAGATGGGATCACATTGACCTTGGTGGGGTCGGGAGCGGTCGTAACCGGGCCGCCGTGAGGACCGGGAGTGCCGCTATAAGGAAAGCCATACTGGTACCGGCAAAAGCCGTCGGTGCTGTTTTTTGTGCAGGCGCTCTGCGAAAATGGGTCGTAGATCGGAACACCCACCGCGCTGAAATCGCCGCCCTGCTGGGCCGCCGTAGGAAAGGTCATCGGCGTCGGAGTCGCGCTGGTATAGCGGAAGCCGTTGTAGTTGGCATAATAGAAGACCTTTTGCTTCCACTTGCCAAAAGGAACTAGCGGGCCGCCGAGATTGATGCCGTATTCGTTGCTGTGTTCAACCGGCTTGACCGCTACGCCGATAACTGGATTGACGGCCTTGCCCCAGAAGCCCCAGGTATCCAGAGACGTATTGCGGAAGAACTCATAGACGGAACCGTGCTGTTTGGCGCCGCCTTGCTTGACGGTGTAGTTCATTACGCCCTGGCCTTCATAGACGGCCGAGTAGCCAGTGGTCTGCACCTGGAACTGGTCGATGGCGTCAACCGAAATAGCCGTCCACACATAGCGCGGGTCGCCGTTGCCACCAGCGCGCACAAACACAACGCCATCGACGTAGACAGCGGAGGCCGCGCCGCGGCTGCCGGAACCGTTGACCACGCCAACGTTGGTTGTAGCATTGCCATTGGTCTCATTGCCCTGTACACCAGGCATGAGGTACACGAAGTCGGTCGCGCGGCGCTGATCGGCATTGCCATAGGCGCCCATTTCAACGGGCAGCTCCGAGTAAACCTCGTTTTCCATGGTGGCGCCCAGCGTTGCGTTGCTGGTTTCCAACTGCGGAGGCGCTGCGGTTACGGTAATCTCAACGCTGGAGCGGCCAACCGTGAGAACAGGGTTATATGTCTGCGACTCCATCGCATTCACATGGATGTTCTCCTGAACCAGCTTTTCAAAGCCCTTGGCGGAAGTGGCCAATGTATAAATACCCGGATCCAGGTTGGAGAAGACATAGTCACCTGCTCCAGTTGTCGTGGTTGTGGTTGTGATGCCGGTAGCATTGTTGGTAGCGGCAACGACGGCGCCAGGAATCACTGCCCCGGTCTTATCCGCCACCGTACCTGTAACGGCGCCTTTTCCGGAAAGCTGCGCCTGCGCGCCGAAGGGCGCCATCATGGCTATGACCAAAAACACCAGCCATCCCCATCTGGAACAATACCTGAGCCCGTGCTTCAGGCTCCTCGGCGTCCCATTCATATCCAGCTGTCCTTCTACGGCCAAACTTCTCATTCAAGCCTCCATAAGATTGCTGCTGCGCTTTGGTCCCTGGCCCGCTCGACTGGCTCTGCCTAGCAGATTTGCCAACGGTGGTCAGACCACACCTGAAGCGACAATAGTTTCCTGCACAGGATCTAGGCCTGTCAAGCGAGAAATGCAAAGACTCGATAATTTCCTCGAATGATATGCAGAATGAGTGACTTGCATTGCATGGCGCAAAAATGTTTCAGCACCACTGGTCAGACCTTGCGGGTCCTTGGGCTTGCGAATCACTTGGAGTCTGAGGCTGAACGGCGACCGCTGCATAGTTCTCGGCACCTGCGTGCCACAAACCGCACACTGCTCATCGAGGATACGCCGGACGAGGAGCGGGAGCAGGTCCCAGATTTGCCTAAAGGCTCTTCGGCCTGGAAGTAGCTCTGGTAACTTTCCGAGTCGTGGGGCGTTCCATGCCCTGCGCGGTTTGAGCCATGCGCAGGTGTTGTTCCATTAGTTTTTGCGCCTCGGCGGGATTCTTAGAGCGAACGGCATGGTAAATCATTCGATGCATCTCCGCGGACTCGCCCAGATCGGTCGAGCGCTCAACGGTCTTGCGGCGCTTGTCGTACAGGGCCGACGTGACGGTCTCCATCAGAGCGGCCAGAATGGGATTACCGGAAGCCTGCGAGAGAATACGGTGAAAAAGCACGTCGTGGATCAGAAAATCCGCGGGTCTATCCACGGAAGCGAAAATCTCGGCAACCTCTTCGGCCAACGCGATATGATGCTCTTCCTTGCCGCGTTCAGCGGCGAGAGCGGCAAGATTGCTCTCAAGAATCAACCGCGCTTCAAACATTTGCCAGGACTGAAAGCCGTGCAGCGCGCCCATCAGGCTGAAGGATGCCTTGCCGAATTCTGCCGGGCCATCAGCAACGAAGGTTCCGACCCCGTGCCGCACATTTATGACGCCCATCGCCGCCAGGTACCCTATGCCGGTGCGAAGGCTGGCCCGGCTGATATTCAGCGAGTGTGCGAACTCGCGCTCCGGGGGAATCTTGTCGCCCGGTTGCAGGGTACCATTCTCGATGAGGGAGCGAAGATGGTTGACAACCTGCATTGTCCGGTGCGTATCAGGTAGATCCTGTTTCTTCCTCGGCATAGAGGGCAGACACCTTCTTGCATTGCTCAAGATGCAGGGCAAGACGAGATTAACACCGAAGACCATTCTCCGCCTCAGAAAAATTTCTCCGCCGTCCTGACGTTTCGCGGCCAGATGTGTATACTGTGGTCTGACCTCTCCAGTGGTCGGACCTTTGAGCCTCTCATCGAAAGGGCAGGGTTGCAGCTATGTTGATCCACGAAGACCGCTTGTTTCCCGCCGAACCCGGGGCGCGGAAGATAGCCCGGGCTCTGTACACGCACGTTCGCGACTTGCCCATCATCAGCCCGCACGGGCATACGCAGGCGGCCTGGTTTGCGAAGAACCAGCCTTTCCCTGACCCGGCAAAGCTGTTCGTCGCGCCCGATCACTACGTCTACAGGATGCTCTACAGCCAGGGAATCTCTCTTGAAGACCTGGAAATTGGGCAGGCGGAACTCAAGGACGCCCGCAAGGTCTGGCGCATCTTCGCCAGCCATTACTATCTGTTTCGCGGAACCCCGACGCGCCTATGGCTGGACTTTGCCTTCCAGGAACTCTTTGGCCTGGAGGAGCGGTTGTCGGAAAAGACCGCCGACCTCTACTTCGACACCATCTCTGAGAAGCTGCGCACACCGGAGTTTTTGCCCCGCGCCCTTTACCAACGCTTCAATCTGGAAGTGTTGGCAACCACCGATTCTCCCTTGGACTCCCTGGACGACCACAGGGCAATCCGCGAATCGAACTGGAAGGCAAGGATTTTGCCCACCTTCCGGCCTGACCCGGTTGTCGATCCGGAGTTTGCTGGATTTGCCGGTTTGATTCGAAAACTGGGCGAGAACACTGGAGAAGATACCGCGACGTGGGCCGGCTACCTGAATGCGCTGCGGAAAACACGCGCGCGCTTTCGCGAGCTCGGCTGCACGGCAACTGACCATGGGCATCCCACTGCGCAAACCGCGGACCTTCCCACGTCAGAGGCAGCGGAGTTGTTTCGCCGAGTGCTGGCCGGCAACGCCAATGCCCAGCAGCAGGAGTTGTTCCGCGCTCAGATGTTGACCGAGATGGCGCAGATGAGCCTGGAAGACGGGCTGGTCATGCAGATTCACCCCGGAAGCGTGCGCAACCACAACCGCAAAATCTATGAGCGTTACGGCCGCGACGTAGGCGCCGACATTCCCAGGCCAACCAACTACGTGGACGCTCTGCGCCCCTTGCTCGACCGGTTTGGCAATGAGCCCAAACTCACAATCATTCTTTTCACGCTCGACGAATCGACCTATAGCCGGGAGTTGGCTCCCCTGGCAGGGCACTATCCGTGCCTGCGGCTCGGGCCGGCCTGGTGGTTTAACGACAGTCCTGAGGGAATGATGCGTTTTCGCGAGCAGGCCACCGAGACGGCAGGCTTCTACAATACGGTCGGCTTCAACGACGATACGCGTGCCTTTCTTTCCATTCCGGCGCGGCACGACGTGGCGCGGCGTATGGATTGCGCATTCCTGGCCAAGCTGGTCGCTCAACACCGTCTGGAAGAAGACGAGGCATTTGACGTAGCGCATGAGTTGGCCTACGGGCTGGTGAAAAAAGCATATCGGCTGTAAGAGCGACATATGGTGGATTGTGTGGAATTGAATAGACAAGAGCAAGCGGAGCCATCCGCAGGCATGCGGATTGGACGCGTACGCTGGACGATTTGCGCCATGCTCTTCGTCGCCACCACGATCAACTACATGGATCGCACGGTCATCGGGCTCCTCAAGCCAACTCTTGAAAAAAGCATCGGCATGACCGAAGTGAACTTCGGGTACATCGTGGGCGCCTTTACGATTGCGTATGCGCTCGGCCTGCTCGTCGCCGGGCGCTTTGTCGACAAGGTCGGCACACGCATCGGCTACATGGTCATCATGGCCGTCTGGAGCCTCTCCGCCATGAGCCACGCGCTTGCCAACACGGTGCTCGAGTTCGGCATCGCGCGCTTCTCTCTCGGCATCGGAGAATCCGGCAACTTCCCCGCCGCCATCAAAACCACGGCTGAATGGTTTCCGCAAAGCGAGCGCTCGCTGGCCACGGGAATCTTCAACTGCGGTGCGAATGTTGGAGCCATTCTGGCAATGCTGATTGTGCCCTGGGTGACAATTCACTACGGTTGGCACGCCGCCTTCCTGGTCACCGGCATCTTCAGCACGATGTGGATTATTCTGTGGTTCTTCAAATACAGCAAACCCACAGAACATCCGGCGCTCACCGCCGCCGAATTGCGCCACATCAACCAGGAAACCGCCGAAAAGCCCGGTCCATCCACGCCGTGGGTCAAGTTGCTGGGCATCCCTCAGACTTGGGCGTTTGCCATCCCCAAGTTTCTCACCGATCCTATCTGGTGGTTCTATCTTTACTGGCTGCCATCGTTCTTCAGCGCAAAGTTCAGTCTGGATCTTTCCCATCTGGGTTTGCCTTTGATCATCGTCTATAACGCCTCAGCCGTGGGCAGCATCGGCGGGGGCTGGCTGCCCGCGCCCTTCCGCCGCCTTGGATTTTCCGCCACGAAAGCACGGCTGGCGTCCATGCTCTTCTGCGCCTGCCTTGTAGTTCCCGTTTTTTTGATCAACTACCTCCATTCGGAGTGGGCCGCAATCGGACTGCTCAGCCTTGCCGCGGCCGCGCACCAGGGTTGGTCGGCCAACCTCTTCACCACCGCGTCGGATATGTTTCCCCGCAGTGCCGTGGGTTCGGTCACCGGCATAGGAGGGATGGCCGGATCTGTAGGCGGCTTCCTGCTGGCCACCTTCGCGGGTTACATTCTGCAACTAACTCATAGCTATGCAAGCCTCTTTGCCATCGCCGCCAGCGCATACCTCCTGGCCTTGTTCATCATGGTCCTGCTCGCGCCAGGACTGAAAAAAGTGGAGTTTGTCGCATGAGCCTCTACTGCGCCACGGGAAGCCCTGAAACCGATCTATCTTCGACGGAGTTGAAAGCTCTGCTCGCGGAGAGTCTTGCCAAGCTCGGCCCACGCAACCGCGTGCTCGCCGTGCCTCCCGACCAAAGCCGCGAGCACTCCCGCGCGGGTGAACTGACGCGCGATGCGTGGCAGTACTATGGCGACCGGCTGAAAGTGATTCTGCCCGCGCTCGGCACGCATACGGCGATGCGGCTAGCGCAGATTGCACACATGTTCGGCGAAGTGCCGCAGAATCTCTTTCGCGTTCATAACTGGAGAACCGATGTGGAGACTCTCGGCGAGGTCCCGGCTGAGTTCATCCGCGAGCAATCGGAAGGCAAGCTGAACTATGCCTGGCCGGCACAGGTTAACCAGCTCATCTCCCAGGGCGGCTTCGATCTTATCCTTTCCATCGGCCAGGTGGTGCCCCATGAAGTCATCGGCATGGCCAATTACAACAAGAACATCCTGGTGGGCACCGGGGGCCACGACGGAATCGGCCGCAGCCACTACCTTGGCGCGGTCTATGGCATGGAACGGATCATGGGCCGCGCCGCCAATCCCGTTCGCAATGTGCTGAACTACGCATCTGATCATTTTCTGCGGCATCTGCCCATCGTTTATGTACAAACTGTGGTCGGACGCAGAGCGGAAGGCGGACTGGCATTACGCGGCTTGTTCATCGGCGATGACATCGAGTGCTTCAATCTGGCCTCCGCGTTAAGTCTGAAGGTTAATTTCGAGATACTCGACGAGCCGATTATGAAGGCCGTCGTCTATCTCGATCCCAAGGAGTTTCACTCGACCTGGATCGGCAACAAGGCCATCTACCGCACCCGCATGGCGCTGGCCGACGGCGCTGAGTTGATCATTCTGGCACCGGGCGTGAAGGAGTTCGGCGAAGACAAGACTATCGACGCATTGATCCGCAAATACGGCTATCGCGGCACGGAGACAACGCTCAAGGCAGTCGAAGCCAATGAGGATCTGGCCAACGATCTGAGCGCAGCCGCTCACCTGATTCACGGCTCATCCGAGGGGCGCTTCAAAATTACCTGGTGCCCCGGCTTCCTCAGCAAGGAAGAGGTCGAGGGCGTAGGTTTCAATTATGGCGACCTAACCTCGATGCTTGCACGTTACGATCCGCGTAAGCTCAGCGATGGTTTGAACTCGGTTGAAGGTGAAGAGATCTTCTTTATCGCGAATCCAGGATTAGGGTTGTGGGCACACCGCAGCCGGCTCTGAGAGGAGAGAGAATATGGAAAATCGCAGTTTAAAGCTCAGCAAGTATTCCATTGGGACTGGAGACCGATTCGCACACCAGGCCAAGGCACAGTTACAGGCGTGTGTTCGTGCCCTAGATAGCGGTATCGAGGTGGTTCCCGTATGGAACAAGTCGAACCGCGAGCACGTTATCATCGGCTCAGAGCCCGCCTCTGCGCGGCAGGCCGCCGAGGCCGCTGTCAAGGCGCTCGCCTGGAAGCTCCCATACTTCTGCGACGCCGACCACATCACCTTGCAGACGGCCGGTCGCTTCCTTGATTCGTGCGATTTCTTCACCATCGACGTCGCGGACTTCATTGGACAAGCCGCGCCGGTGGCCGACATCGATCACTTCGTGAAGGGACGCGCGGAGCTGCTGGGGCGTATCCAACTGGAAGGGACGAATGAAGTCTTCGAGATCACGCCAGAGAAGCTCAGGCAAACAGCGAAGAAGTATCTGACCGCAGTTAAGAAGGCCGGCGAGGTTTACCGTACTATCGAGAGCGCCAAGGGCGCAGGCAACTTCATCCCCGAGGTCTCGATGGACGAGACAGACAGCGCGCAGAGCCCCGCTGAGTTGCTCATCATCCTGGCTGCAATCGCCGATGAAGGCATCCCCGTTCAGACCATCGCCCCCAAGTTCAGCGGCCGCTTTAACAAGGGTGTGGACTACGTTGGCAACACGGAGCAATTCGAGCGCGAATTTGCGCTGGACGTAGCGGCCATCGCCTACGCGGTCGAGCACTTTGGTTTGCCGGAGAATCTCAAGCTGAGCGTGCACTCGGGCAGCGATAAGTTCTCGATCTATCCCGCCATTCACGCCACCATGAAGAAGTTCAACGCGGGTGTGCACCTCAAGACCGCCGGAACTACCTGGCTCGAAGAGTTGATTGGCCTGGCCGAAGCCGGAGGCGACGGGCTGGCGCTGGCCAAGGAGATTTACACCGAGGCCTTTGCGCACCGCGAAGAACTCTGCGTACCCTATGCCACCGTCATTGACATTGACCCGGCCAAGCTGCCGTCCCCAGGCGAAGTGCGTGGCTGGTCTTCCGAACAGTACACTTCTGCCTTGCGCCATGTTCGCGGAGCGGCTGCTTACAACAGCAGCCTGCGGCAGTTACTACACGTCGGATTCAAGGTCGCGGCAAAGATGGGCAGCCGCTATCTGGATATGCTCGAAGCCAATGAAGCCGTGATTGCGAAGAACGTGACGGAGAACCTTTACGCCAGGCACATCGCCCCCGTTTTCTTGGGGCGCAACGCATAACCCTGACATTCATGCCCGATTGCGTGAAGCAGGTCAGTTCGCAACAGAAATGGAGAAACTCGTGACCACTAAAATTCTGAGCCTTGAAGGCAAAATTGCAGTCGTTATCGGAGGAACCTCCGGAATCGGATACGCCCTGAGCCTCGGCCTCGCCGATGCTGGCGCTGATGTTATCGCTTCGGCGCGCCGCCAGGAACAGGTGGACAAAACCGCCAGCGAGATTGAAGCGCGTGGCCGCAAGACCCTGCGGCTTGCTTCGGACGTATGCGACCGCGCCTCACTGGAAAGGTTGCACGCGGCTGTGCTCGACCAATTCGGCAAAGTCGACATCCTCGTCAACTGCGCCGGAATCATCAAGCGCACGCCTACGCTGACCGTATCGGAAGAAGAGTGGACCAATATCCTGAATACAAATCTCACCGGTACGCTGCGCGCCTGCCAGGTCTTCGGCAAGCATATGTTGGAACGCGGCTACGGCCGCATCATCAACATCACTTCACTGAACAGTTTTGTTGCGCTCAGCGAAGTGGCCGCCTACGCCGCCAGCAAGTCGGCCCTGGGCTCGCTCACCCGCTCGCTAGCCGTGGAGTGGTCGAAGAAGGGCGTTACTGTGAACGCCATCGCTCCCGGCGTCTTCCACACCGACATGAATGCAAAGCTTCTCGACAGCACGCCGCGCGGCCATGAATTGCTGATGCGTACGCCGATGGGCCGCTTCGGCAAGAATGAAGAGCTGGTCGGGGCCGCGATCTACCTCGCCTCCGATGCCGCATCCTTCGTTAGCGGACAGACTCTTGTCGTTGACGGAGGTTTTCTGGCGAGCGGCGTCAACCAGTAACTCCCGTCGGCCAAACAGAAGAGGCTGTGTCAGCCGGCGCAGCCTCTTCTTGTTGGCGCTCTTGCGTTTAGTGCAGCAAGACCTTCGCTCCCACCAGTTTCGTGATCGACTGCCCCTCACTGGCCGTGATGTCCACGCCCTGGCCTGATACCTCGGCATAACTGATTGTCAGTCCATTCCGGGCGCTGATCTTCACGTGGCGCAGAACCACCCCTGGGATGGGCGCTTCCGGTAGACCTGCGATGACACCGGCTGATGTGCTTCCAGTGGCTGTTACATTTTCAATCGTAATGTCGTAAAAATGCGGCGTCAGTCGCGTGACGGGTTGTGGTATTTCTGAATCGGGCGGCAGAACCTGGGGATAGTACTCGCTGATCACCAGCGCGTTCTTCACGTCCTTCATATCGATGTCGCTGAAAAACAGAGGGCCGACATCGTTACCGCGGTCGCGGTTCGCCTTCACGCGAATGCCATTGTCCGTTCCTTCAAAGTGAATCCGCTCAGCGCGGATGTTCCTGGCTCCCCCCGCAATCTCGCTTCCGATCGAGAGGCCGTGCCCATGCAAAAAGGTACAGTCGGTGATGGTGATGTCGCGGCTTGGATCATCCGGCCCGGAAGAGCCGATCGCGCCCGACTTGATCGCAATATCATCGTCGCCTACGTCGGCAAAAACATGATCGATCCGCACATTCGACGATGAGAAGGGGTCGATGGCGTCCGTATTCGACGAGTGGGCAGGCGCCAAAACCTTGATATTCCGGATGGTCACATCGTCCGAGTAGTAAGGAACCAACTGCCACATGGGAGAGTTTTGGATGGTAACTCCTTCCACCAGAACATGCTTGCAATGGTCGAAGACGACAAGCCTCGGCCGCGGGTGGTCAGATCCCATGACACCGGCATTCTTGATGGACCGCGCCATCTGCCACCAGCTCTCCCCGGCCCCGTCGATCACGCCTTCGCCCGTAATTGCAACATTTGAGGCGTGGGTTGCGCTCACAAGCGATTGCAGCCCTGGCTCGCGAAACTCGGTCTTGGGTGGATAGTCCCCATGGTCCGCGGAGCCGAGCAGTGTGGCGCCCTTGTCGAGCCGCAAGGTGATGTTGCTCTTCAGCACGATGGGAGCGCTCAAATACGTGCCGGCAATAAGTCGAACCGTGCCGCCGCCTTGCCGTTCGCAGACATCGATCGCCTTCTGAATTGCGACCGTGTCTTTGCTGACTCCGTCGCCCTTGGCCCCGTAGTCGCGCGGATTGCATCCAGGGGATACTACGAGCGCGCTTGCCGGAATGGCCGCGAAGACAGCCGTTACAATCAGCAAGAACAATAGGCGCATGAACTTCAATCGGCGTCGAATCATTCGGACTCCTTTCAAACAACTGTGCTCTTGAGCACTATCCCACAAAACAGGTAACTGATCACGGGTGCGATGCAAACACCGCGGATTTTCTGTACGCGCTGAGCCGGGCTGCCAATTCAACCAAAGATTCATCGCATCCGCGAGCGGCTGCCAATTGGATGCCGCCAGCAGCGCAGGGAAGGGTGACCACAGGCACGCCCGCCATGCTGAATGGAGTGGTGTAACGCAAAAGCCGGCCGCGGGTCTGGCTGTGATCCGCTCCGGCGGCGAGACGCGTAACCGGAGCGGCAGGCATCAGCAGTAAACCATGCGCCGCGAGAAGTTCGTCCATGCGGGCCGTGAACTCCGCGTGACGCTGGCGCAAGATGGAGATTTCCGAGGGCGTGATGTGCGCGCCCCACTCAAGCCGCTCGCGGATGGAGGGTTCGAAGCGGTCAAAGTGGCCGGCGTGAACGCGCGCTGCCTCCCATGCCTGAATGGGCGCATAGATTTCAAAGGACTCGTCCCACCACTCTGCATCGATCTTGACCGCGCGCAAGCCGAGGGCCTCCAACTCAAAGATTGTGGCGTGAAGGCTGGCCAGAATCTCTGGCTCGGAGTCGTGGAAAAAGCTCTCATCGGGGACGGCGAAGCGTGTGAAGGCCTGGGTTGAAGCCGCATCCTCGGACGCAAAGAAGCCGGCTAACAGAGGCGCATCCTCCAGATCGCGAAAGAGCCATCCCATGGTGTCAAAGGATTGCGCCAGGTGCGCGCCACCTTGCCAGTTGCCGCGGCCCAGCGAAGCGCGATACCCGACCAATCCGCACAGTGCGGCAGGCGCGCGGATGGAACCGCCCGTGTCAGTTCCGAGCGCGGCCACGGCCGAACCCTCAAGCACGCTGGCCACCGCGCCCGAAGACGAGCCGCCGGTCAGCGCGCCGTCGTTGCCCGGCTGAAGGCAATCGCCGAAGTCCGGATTTTCGCCGGTGATGCCGTAGGCCAGCGGGTGCATGTGGGTCTTGCCGACGATGACCGCGCCGGCGTCGCGCAGCCTTTCCGCCAGCCAGGAATCATGCGCGGCGGGGCCGTTGAAGTCGCGATAAAATCGCACGCCGCAAGTTGTGGGAGCGCCGGCCAGGTCGAAGCAATCCTTCAATGAAACGGGCAGGCCCCACAGAGCATCGCGGCCATCGCCGAAGGGCCCTCCCGCGCCACGCGGCATGGCTCCAGCGCGCACCGCTTCAGAGAGCGTCCACGCGGGGTTGAGCCACAGGTAGGTATTGTGCCCTCGATTCTGGTTGACCCGCGCAAGGGCCATTTCAGCCAGATCAACAGGCGTCACAGTTTCAGCGGCAAGAGCCTCACGCAACCCGCGAATCGTCCAGGGGGCATCGGTCATAGTGAAATTCTAGGTCAGCTTCAAGGTCGGGCGCTCGGCGTGCGTTAGGCCCACGGTTTCACGAAAATCAGAGGTTTTGTGTTTCCGTGAAATCTGGCAGCGTAAGCCGTTGATTCCGCATTTGTTAGGTTGGACTCCACGGATTCGCGGAAACTGTGGTATTGTGTTCCGGTGAATTCGGTCGGCGAAAACCTTTGATTCTGTTTGGGTTAAGTGCAGCTCCACAGTTTCACCGGCAAAAACGCAATTTTTTGAATGGGGGGGCTTGATGGAGTCCAGGCTGAAAGTTGTGCATGCGGGCGTGGGTCGAACAATGTTTTTCATGAATTCACAATCCGGCGGAGCGGCGTAGCTTCATCGCTCTTCCTCTCTATTCCAATTGTCCGCTTGCGGAGGGTTATTTTCGGCAACCACCTCCGGTGGAACAGACGGGAGAATGCAGTTCGCTCAGATGTATGCTTGGACTGATCCCCAAAATCGAGGCCTGCGGCACCCGGCATTATGCGCAATGGGGCATCATTTAGCGTGGAGCGACGGCGCGCATCCGCGTGCGGGCGGTATTATCAATTTGTGCAAGCTGTACAAACCCATCCGAAGCTGGGCGACATCCTGGCCAATGCGATCACGCATGGCATTGGCGCAGCGCTGGCGATCGTTGGCGCTGTTTACCTGATTGCCGCATCGACGCAAGGGACGGCGTGGCACGTGGTTAGTTGCTCCGTCTTTGCCGTAACGCTGGTGCTGGTCTACGTCTGTTCGACTCTCTACCACTCACTGGTGCGGACGCGGGCGCGGCACGTCTTTCACGTCCTCGACCACTCGTCCATCTACCTGTTGATCGCCGGCACCTACACGCCATTCTGCCTGGTAACGCTGCACGGGCCATGGGGCTGGACTCTGTTCGGCTGCGAGTGGGCGCTGGCCGCGGCCGGGGTCATCTTCAAGTGCTTCGCTATTGGCCGGTTTGAGGTAGCCTCGGCGCTGGTGTACCTGGCTCAGGGGTGGTTTATCGTGGTCGCGGTGGGGCCGCTGATCCACACCCTCGGCTGGCACGGACTGATGTGGCTGGGCGCGGGAGGCGTGGCTTACACGCTGGGCATCTTCTTCTTCGCCCTGGACCGGCTGCGCTATTTCCACGCCACCTGGCATCTGTTTGTGCTGGCTGGCAGCATTGCCCACTACTTCGCCATTCTTTTCTACGTTGTTCCGGCGCGGTTCTGAGCGGCCACAGCCGAAAACGAAGCCAGGATGCACAATTCATGCCCTTCATCAATGCACCATTTCCGGTGCAAATTGACCTTTACCCTCGAAAGCCGTTACACTACTCTAGTTTGGCGATTCCTGCCTGTGGCCGTGGAGCCAGACGTTCGCCCGGAAAGTGACGGGGCTTGAGCGTACCACGGTACAGAAGTTTCCGCCCGAGCTATTTTTGGAATGCCCAAGTTATTTATTTTGGGTGCGCATCGGCCGAGCCGGACTGCGCTGGAGGGTTTATGTACGCGGTGATTCGCACCGGTGGTAAGCAGTATCGAGTCGCACCTGGCGACGTGGTGAAGATTGAAAGCGTAATCTCCGAGGACAAGAACGTCGAGTTCAACGACGTGCTGGCCGTCTCGGGCGAGCCCGGAACCGTGGCCAAGCCAGCCATAGCCAAGGTGACCGGCGAAGTACTGGGCGAGGGCCGGGGAGACAAGATCCTGGTCTTCCACCTGAAACGCAAGAAGCAGTACAAGAAGCTGCAAGGGCACCGGCAGAACTTTACCGAGGTGCGCATCAAGGCCATTGAGGCCGACGGCGTGACCTACACCGCCGCCAATTAAGGCAGCGCACAAAACAAGGAAGGGGATTCGGCAATGGCACATAAGAAGGGTGGAGGCAGCTCCACAAACGGACGCGATTCCAATGCGCAACGGCTGGGCGTAAAAGCCTTTGCCGGAGAACTCATTACTGGCGGCTCGATCATCATGCGCCAGCGGGGCACTCGCATCAAGCCGGGCGTCAACGTGGGCATCGGCTCCGACGATACGCTCTTCGCCAAGATTACCGGCAAGGTGAAGTTTACCGATCACGGCAACCGCGGGCGGTTTGCCTCAATCGAACCTGTAGCAGCCGAGTAATTCCGGCTTACACTCACGCGAAAAGGCCACGGCTGAAGCCGTGGCCTTTTCTGTCTTATTCCTTATTCTGCCTAGCTCTCGGATGTGCGACTCTTCATGAGCGTCTCTTCCACGACCTTCTCTACATCGGACAGGAAGAAGCCGCCAGCCGGCTGCACGGCAACCTGCGTGCCGGTATGGCCAAGTGCTGTGGCAATCTCGTTCCAGCGGAAGATGGTGGAGTTGGCCGGCACCATGAGGGGCTTGCGGGCCGGCTCGGGCACGGCGCAGTAGGTAACCCACATGCCCAGCGTAACCAGAATCGCCGACTCGTAAACGAACTGCCAGGGAGCGGTCAATGAAGTGTACGTCGAAATTAACAGCGATTGAACGAAGTCGTTGGCGGACATCAGGCCAAAGCCCAGAGCAATCCCGAAGGCCAAGTCGCGAGCCGAGAGGCGCAATGCGTTCATACTCAGACAGAGGAAGCCCAGCAGGCAGAGCTCAACGATGCTCACTGAACGCATCAGACCGCAGGCGACAGTGGGAATGAGGAGAACACCGCGATGCGGAAAGCTGATCGTCGAGAAGCTCACGATGGCTGAGGCCAAAATCGCCCAGCGAAAGATCACGATGCCGAACTTCATCAGCCCAGGGAACGCCGAGAGCGCGGAGCGAAAAACCTCCATGCAGACAAAGAAGAGGAACACCGCGCTGGCAATGTAGACCGTCCAGTAGAGATAAAAGTAAATCGGGAAGCAGAGGTCGTGGAACCAATGCTGCGATTGGCCATAGAGGAGAGGCAGTAGCACGGGCGCAGTACCAACGCGCAGTGCCAAATACCAGCCCATGGCCGGAAAGCGCCTGTGCAGTTTCTTCGTCCAGAAAAGAAAGCCAAGCACGACCCAAAGAACGAACTCGGCCCCGCTCATCAATGACATTGCGGTCTGTGAAGGCATAAAGAACCCCTTGCCATTCTGAGAACACTCTCAGAATAGCGCCAAATGCCCAGCCGCTCAACAAAAAAGAGGACTGATTTAGTTCAATCTAATGCCGTTGCCGGCTTTTAGTTGCCCGAATTCGGGTTGGGGGGGCAAATGTACGGTCCGCATGTAGGGGTCGGGAAGCTCGCGGTGGCCGACTGATGGCTGGGAACGAGAGGCGCGGTCTTGGGTGTAACGGCTGCGGCAGCGGCGCCGGCGACGACAACGGACAGAGCGAAGATGCGGATGGCGAGTTTCATGATAGGTAACCCCTAGGTGGATTTGGATTGACAGGAAACGCGTCTCCTGTACACTGAAATCGTAGGGAATGAATCTAATTAAGTCCAGTAAATTCATAACGATAAATAGATAGTAACGGGGCGCGGTTACTAACGTACTATCGTTAGTCGGCAATTTCCCCATGCCGCCCGCTTCCTCCGGCCTTCTTTCCCCTTCGTTCCGGCCCTCCCCGCATGGTAAAATGGATACAGGAAAATTCCCTTGAAAGCCTCTGTCTTTCAAGCGGTTAGACCCCCGAATCCCCCGGCCGGAAGCTCCCCCGGACGCCGCGCTCCCAGTGGAGCTAAAAGCGAAAGCCTTACGAATGGAACCCTATGGCGACTGAACCTACGAGCACCACCCCGCTCCCCGAAGATAATGGCAACTATACCGGCGAGAACATCAAGATTCTTGAAGGCCTGGAGGCGGTGCGCCTGCGCCCGGCCATGTACATTGGCTCGACAGGCGAGATGGGCCTGCACCACCTGGTCTACGAGGTAGTGGACAATTCCGTGGACGAGGCGCTGGCCGGCTTCGCCAAGAAGATCGACGTGATTATCCACGTGGACAACTCGATCACGGTGACTGACGATGGCCGCGGCATCCCGGTGGACATGATGACGCTGTCGAACGGCGAGCAGATGCCGGCGGTGCAGGTGGTGCTGACCATCCTCCATGCTGGCGGCAAGTTCGACGCCTCCACCTACAAGGTCTCGGGCGGACTGCACGGAGTCGGCGTCAGTTGCGTGAACGCGCTCTCGCAGGAGTTCAACGTCGAAATCTGGCGCGACGGCTTTACGTGGGAGATGGACTTCAGTTGCGGCGCCCCCACCAGCGAACTGCGACGGGTGGGCACCAGCAAGAAGCGCGGAACAAAGATTCACTTCCTGCCCGACAAGAGCATCTTTACCGTCACCGAGTTCAATTACGACACGCTGGCCCAGCGGCTGCGCGAGATGGCCTTCCTCAACAAGGGCCTCGAGATCACGCTCACCGACGAGCGCACGGCCGACCCCAAGACGGGCGATGCCCGCCGCGCCGAGTTCAAATATGCGGGTGGCATTGCCGAGTTCGTCAAGCACTTGAACCGCGGCAAGACCGTGCTGCACGACAAGCCGATCGTGATGGAAGCCTCGCGCGATAGTGTCGAGATCGAGATCGCCCTTCAGTACAACGACAGCTACTCGGAAACGGTTTTCAGCTTTGCCAACAACATCAACACGGTGGACGGCGGCACACATCTTTCCGGCTTCCGCACCTCGCTCACCCGCACCATCAACGCCGTCGGCCAGTCGCTCGGCCTCTTCAAGGACCAGAAAGAAAACCTGAGCGGCGACGACGTGCGCGAGGGCCTGGTGGCCGTGGTCAGCGTCAAGCTGTCGCAGCCGCAGTTCGAGGGGCAAACCAAGGGCAAGCTCAACTCCGACATCGCCGGCACGGTGCAGGCGTTTGTCAACGAGCGTCTGGGTGCGTTCCTGGAGCAGAATCCGCCCATCGCCAAGCGCATCATCAACAAGGCTATCGAGGCTTCGCGCGCCCGCGAGGCCGCCCGCAAGGCTCGCGATCTGACCCGCCGCAAGGGCGCGTTGGACGGCGCCGGCCTGCCCGGCAAGCTGGCCGACTGCTCGGAGCGCAACCCTGACCGCTGCGAAGTATATCTGGTCGAGGGCGAGAGCGCCGGCGGCACCGCCAAGCAGGGCCGCGATCGCCGTTTCCAGGCCATTCTCCCCTTGAGAGGAAAAATTCTTAACGTCGAGAAGGCACGCTACGACAAGATGCTGGGCCACGAGGAAATCCGCGCCATGATTACCGCCTTCGGCTGCGGCATCGGCAAGGACGACTTCGACGCTTCCAAGCTCCGCTACGGCAAGATCATCCTGATGACCGATGCCGACGTGGACGGCTCGCACATTCGCACCCTGCTGCTGACCTTCTTCTTCCGCCACATGACCGAGTTGATCAAGCGCAACAACATTTACATTGCGCAGCCGCCGCTTTTCAAGATCAAGAAGGGCCGCTTCGAGCAGTACATCAAGGACGAACGCGAGTTCGTCAAGGTCATGGTCAACCGCGCGTCGGAAGGCATGATCGTGCGCCACGGTGAGGAGGCCCGCCGCATCGAAGGCGCCGACCTGATCCGCTTCATGGGCGTACTGAATGAGTATCTCGGCTTTGTCGAACGGGTTGACAAGCACATCCGCAATGAGAAGATCACCGAGATGCTGGCGCGGGCTGAACTCGTCCACCGCTCCGATATCGCCTCAAAATCCGAAAGCGAAGTCCCGTCCAAGCTGGCACTTCTCCACGCTCAGTTGAGCGAGCTGGCCGATGAGTTCGGCTTCAAGGCGCTGAGCGAACCGGTCGAGGACGAGGAGCACCACACCTGGTCCATCAGCTTTACCGATGCGCAGGGCGCAGAGCGTCACATCGACTGGGTCCTGGCTTCGAGCCCCGAGTTCCGCCAGATGATGGCCAAGTATATGCTCATCAAGGAATTTCTCGAGCCGCCGTTCCTTATCGAGTACGCCACCAAGGCTGCCGTTGTCGAGGCCGCCCCCGCGCCTGCGGGTGAGGACGAAGCAGAGGGTGCGGAAGCGGAAGCCGAAGACGCAGAAGCCCAGGCAGAGGCAAAACAAGCCCGCCGCGTTGCCCGAGCCCTGCGCGAGCCGGTCGAAAAGCAGACCGCCCGCGAACTCTTTGCCTACATCGTTGAGCAGGGCAAGAAGGACTATCAGGTCCAGCGTTACAAGGGCCTGGGCGAGATGACTTCCACGCAGCTCTGGGATACCACCATGGACCCCGAGCAGCGTACGCTACTTTCGGTCAAGCTGGAAGACTTCGTGGAAACAGAGGAGATCTTCGCAACTTTGATGGGCGAGGACGTCGAAAAACGCCGCAAGTTCATCGAGGATAACGCGCTGGATGTGAAGAACCTGGACATTTAAGGATCTCTCCACTCACTCGGTTTCAGGAAAGCGTACGGGCTTTAGCCCGTACGTTGAAGGCACAAGTAGATTTGGGCTTTACTGGTTGCGGAGAAACCTCAATGAGATCCAGCCTCGTTCGCGGAATGGGAACGATCGCCCTTCTGGCAATGCTCTTTATCGCGCACACACCCATTCACGCACAATTCAGCGGAGGCGCGCCGTCGCCCAGCAGCGCCTTTTCAATTCCCACGGCACAACTGCTTCAGCCTGAGGAGTTGAACCGCCTGCTGCATACCCGGGGCGCAAACAAGCCACTGGTGCTGCAAGTAGGTTCGCATATGCTCTTTGCCCAAGCTCATATCGCGGGATCTGAGTATGTTGGGCCTGGCTCGCAGGCCGAGGGCCTCAAGCAATTGCAAGACAGGGTTGCGCCTCTTCCCCGCAATACCTTCATCGTGCTCTATTGCGGCTGTTGCCCGTGGGGCCGCTGTCCTAACGTCGGATCCGCGTTCCGGCTGCTGCGGGACCTAGGATTCACTCATGTCATGACCCTCTATCTCGCCGACAACCTCGGGACCGATTGGGTGGACAAGGGGTATCCGGTTGAGCGCGGCCGTTAAAGACGATTGGCGCGGCTTGCCGCCAGCCGGGCCGGGCGCAGTGGTCGGAACGATGGCCGCGAATTGCCGCCTTCTACTGGCCGGTTTGCTACTGGGGGCCTGCTTTGCCGCCCTCGGAGCGCAAACCGCCTTGGGCGCGGAATCCCTCCTCAACAGGAAAGCGCCGGAGTTCACGCGCACGGACTTGAACAACCGGGCCCTCGATCTGGCCAGCTTCAGGGGTAAAGTGGTGCTGCTCGATTTCTGGGCCACATGGTGCGCTTCCTGCCTGGTCGAGATGCCACGGTTCGTCCAGTGGCAGCAGGAATACGGCCCGCAAGGATTTCAGGTCATTGGAATCTCGATGGACGACGATCCTGCGCTGGCGCGCCGGCTTTCCGCGAAACTCCGTTTGAATTATCCCGTAGCGATGGGCGATGACAAGCTCGGTGAACTCTATGGCGGCGTTCTTGGTTTGCCCTTGACCTACCTCATCGACCGAGATGGGAATGTTAGAGCGCAGTTTCAAGGCGAGGCCAATCTGAAAACGATCGAAACACAGTTGAAGGCGCTGTTGATTCAGCCTTGATCTGAGCGGCCCAGCGCCTGCCCTGGCGAAGTCTAAAGGAAGGCTCGATTTTCGAGCCTGTGGGTTCCGCGCTCGCGCAAGAAGACGCCGCCCCAACTCCGCCGCAAGTTTATTGACAACAACGCGCTGGATGTGAAAAACCTGGGCATTTAAGCCCCGGTTCGGGTGATGCGCCTCTGCTGCCATCTCCCGGACCTGCACCCCCCGCACAAAAAAAGACCCTACACCTGCCATAGCGCTTCCTGTATTCTTGCCGTGAAGTGCAGCTATGATCTTCGATGAGATCGACCTCCATCGGGCCTTCGACGAAGACGAGTTCTACCCCTTCTTCCAGCCTATGGTAGAACTGCGGACCGGCCAACTGGCTGGCTTTGAACTGCTTGCGCGATGGAAACATCCGCGGCTGGGCATCATTCTTCCGGACGATTTCATCCCTGCTGTCGAGAAGAGCGGCTTGATCAATGGGTTGACCCGCCAGATATTGGAAAAGGCCTTCGCCGCGGGCCCCATGTTGCCCTGCCCTCTGATGTTGGCCGTCAACCTTTCTCCACATCAATTGCTCGATGCCACACTACCGGCCAAGATTGCGGCTACCGCGGCGCACGGTGGCTTTTCGCTCGATCGGTTGACCATCGAGATTACCGAGAGTGCGCTGCTGGCTGATCTCCCGCGCGCCCAATCCGTTGCTCATGAACTAAAGGCTTTGCATTGCAGGCTGGCGCTCGATGATTTCGGCACAGGGTATTCGAGCCTGAAACATTTGCAGGCATTGCCCTTCGATGAGTTGAAGGTCGACAGGCATTTTGTCAGCTCCATGACGCAGTCGCGGGAGAGCAGAAAAATCGTCGCCGCTGTCGTCGGCCTGGGGCGCAGTCTCGGACTCATCACTGTTGCTGAGGGAGTCGAGACCCCGGAACAGGCCGATATGCTCCTCTGGCTCGGATGCGACTTCGGCCAGGGTTTTCTCTATAGCAGGCCGGTTCCGGCTGAAGATCTTCCGGCCATCGTTTCCCTCAAGCCACAACCCTACGCCTCTTGCCCTTCGGAACTTCTGGATGAAGGCCCAATCACGAGCCTGGAGGCACTGCCGGGACAGAGATTTGCGCAACTCCAGGCCATCTACGATGGCGCACCGGTGGGCTTGGCTTTGCTTGATCGCAATCTGCGCTATGTGAGCCTCAACCGGCGTCTCGCTCAAATGAATGGCGCCCCTCTCGCCGCGCATCTCGGCAGGCCGATCACGGAGCTTGTCCCCGATTTATACCCCCAGTTTGAGAGCTTTCTTCGCCGCGCTCTTGCGGGAGAATCGATTCCCAGTTTTGAAGTTAGAAGGCCGAACTTCGAGACGGGAACCGGTTACCGTACCCTCATGATCTCGTATCAACCGGTCCGCGATGAAGCTGGTGAGGTGATGGGCGTATCCATCGCCGTGGTTGACATCTCAGACCGGAAACGCGCTGAGCAGGCCCTCAGCGAAAGTGAGGAACACTACCGGCACATGGTGGAGTTGAATCCGCAGACGCCGTGGATCATGGATACGGAAGGAAAAGCGGTCGAGGTGAGCCCGCGGTGGGAGAAGCTGACGGGCTTCAATAAAGAGCAGACGCTGGGTCTCGGATGGCTAGATGCGCTCCATCCAGACGACCTCGGGCCGGTCAAGCAAGCCATCGAAAAGGCGCTCGCAAGCGGAGAGGCTACGAATATCCGGTATCGAGTCCGGCGTCAGGATGGCGAATGGAGATGGATGTGGTCCCGCGGTTATCCGCGCTTTGATCCCTCCGGAAAAGTCATTTGCTGGTATGGCGGCATCGAAGACATTCAGGAGCAAAAACAGACAGAGGAGGCCTTGCAAATCAGCCAGGCAGCCTTGCTGGCTACAGCCGATGTCGTTCCGGCTGGAATCGTCATTGCCAATGCGCCGGAGGGCGCCATCGTCCTGGCCAACCCTGAAGCGAAGAGAGTCTTCCGCAATGCAATCCTGCCCGGTCAGGTCATCGCCGACTATGGCCAATGGGCTGCGGCCAATACCGATGGACAGCCGCTGAAGCCGGAGGAGTATCCTCTTGCCCGCGCCATTCTTCGCAGTGAGACCACGGACGCCCAGGAGGTTCTCTGCAACCGGGAGGATGGAACGCAGGCCAGAGTTACTTTATCGGCCAGGCCCATCAATGGACAGGATGGCCGCAGAATTGGCGCTGTCATGATCGTCCAGGACCATGCCCCCCAATCGCGGGAGAGACAGAGCGACCTCAGTCTGCCTGAGATCTGGAACACCCCTTGATGCGTGCCGGCGACAGAGCCGTCGCCTCTATGACTTCTTGTCCCCCAACCGCGCCACGCTGAACTGCGCGCCAGCAAAGAGGATCAGTCCAGAGATATAGGCCCAGAACAACAGTCCCACCGAGACATAGAACTGCCCATAGAGCGCCTTCAGGTCCATATGCGGCAGCACAGCCTCAAAGATATATTTTGAGACTAGCCAGATGATTCCGGTATAGAAAGCGGTGCGAAAGACCGGCCCTGGCGAGACCTTGCGGTTAGGCAGCAGCCAGTAAATCGAAAAGAAGAAGAGGATCGAGGCCACTCCGGTGGTAAGGGCCAGCAATAGAGAGCAGATTCCCTGGAAGATGAAGTTATCTGTCTGCTGGAAGAAGAGAGTAGCCAGCACGTCGCGCGCAACCGCATTCAGCATGATGCTGCTCATGCCCAGCACGACCATCAAGATTGCCAACCCGAAGGCGATCACTTGATTCTGGAGGTAGTTGCGGCTCTTGGTCACGCCCCAGGCTTTGTTGAGGGCCACCTCCAGGGGAAGGAAGATGCCCGTGCAGGCCACCAAAATCATGATCAGCGAAAAGACCTGCACCCCATGCCGTGCGGACGCAATCGCCACGGCATCCAGATTCCTGGCCACAAATTCCTGGTTCGAGGGCATGAAGTAATGCACCATCTCATTGACCATGCTGACCATCGCCTGCGAGTGGAAGACCGAGAACGCCAGCGTGTAGAGCAGCACAATGAAGGGAATGAACGACAGGATGGCGTTGGCCGCCACGCTGAAGGCAAAGGTGTGCACCTCGCTGTCCAGCAGGTAGTTCACCAGCGACGTGCCGTCCTTGCGCCAGCGGTACCACTTGGACCGCTTGGCCGGCTCCGGCACATCGACGGCTCTTACAGCCACAACTGCCGTGTCACTCTGACTCCCGGTATTTGAGACATCCGTCACGCGTTACTCCTTCTCACATGCCAAAGCGCCGTCACGGCTTCTCTCACTCGCGCTGCGCCACTCCCGAATAGCCGTAGCTTCAAGGATAGCCGTTGGAGCCTAAACGCCGCGCAGCTTTTCCAGCGCCCAACGCGCCGCCGTACTCAGCCCCTCATCCGCAGCCCCAGCCCATTTTTTGAGCCAGGGCGCGAACCGGTCCAGCCCGCTGTTGCCCATGGCAATGGCCACATTGCGCCTGAGCCCATCGAACCGCGCCCTGCGCACTGGCGAGCCGTTGAACTCACGCTCGAACTCCGCCTCGTCCATCGCCGCCAGCCAGTCGAGCGCCGGGTTCACCAGCTCTGGGCGCGGCGCCAACTCCGGGTCCGCCGTCACCGGAGCCTTCCGGTTCCAGGGGCAAACGTCCTGGCAGATGTCGCAGCCGAAGACCTGCCGCCCCATGCCCTCCATCCGATCCGGCGCAATGGGGCCCCGGTACTCGATGGTCAGGTAAGCGATGCACCGCGCCGCATCCATCTGGTAGGGCGCAATCAGAGCGCCGGTCGGGCAGGCTTCCAGGCAGCGCCGGCAGCTTCCGCAGCGGTCTGGCTGCAGCGCCGTGGGCGCTGTTTCTTCACAAAGATCCAGAGAAGTGAAGAGCACCGCCAGAAACCCATACGAGCCGAGCTTTGGATGAATCAGGCAGGTATTCTTCCCTGTCCAGCCCAACCCGGCCGCCTCAGCCAGCGCCCGCTCGACCACCGGCCCGGTGTCCACAAAGGCGCGCGCCTCGAAAGCGCCGAACTGCTCGTGCAGCCGCGCCTCCACGGCCTTCATGCGTTTCAGCAGCACCTTGTGATAGTCGCTTGGCCGTCGCGCGCCTTGCGCATCCACTTTGCTCGACCAGGCGTAGCGCGCAATCCAGCCCGCTCCCTCGGCAGCCGGCTCGGTCGAGCGGGGCTGCTGACTGTTGTAATTGGCCCAGCAGACCACCACCGAGCGCGCCCAAGGAAACGGAATCCCGACGCGCGACCGTAGCAGGCGCCCATCCTCGTCCGTCCGTTCCAGGTAGCGCATGGTCCCAGCCCGGCCCGCCCGCGCCCACTCCTCGAAGCGCGCCGCGTCCCGCTCCTCGTTGGCATGAGGAAGCGCGACCAGCCCGGCCTCGGCAAAGCCAGCCTCCAGCGCCAGCCCGCGCACAAGCTCCCAAGACAGGCAGCGCATCGGAGTCTCGCCTCCGGCTTCGTATTGCTCGCGCGACTCTCCCAATTGCGCCTCCATCACCCCCTCGGCCCAATTGGAACGACAGGGCATGAACAGAGTATCTCAGTCTTTGCTTAACCAACTATTCTGCTAGAATCCTCCTGCATCCAACTTGGGTCAGTCGGGCGTGGCGTAATGTCCCAGGCTTTTGCATACCTTGGGTGTGCGCTGTTTCCGTAAAGGAAAGTTCGATGAGAAGGCAGCGTTTACTATCTAGCTCTTTGTTTGTATGCCTGCTAGGGTTCACCAGCGTCTCACTGTCTGCTGGAGCACAAACGAGTACCGCAAATGAGTGGACATGGATGGGCGGAAGCAGCGTGTTGAGCTGCACTTCTTATACCTTCAATGGCATTCCATATGGCCCATATTGTGGACAGTCCGGAGTGTATGGCACGTTGGGTACGCCAGCCGTCGGAAATATTCCCAGAGGCCGCTCCGACGCATCGTACTGGGCCGAAAGCGGCGGCCATTTCTGGCTCTTTGGGGGCAGTGGCTACGATGCCAATTGGAATTGGGGCTATCTCAACGACCTTTGGGAGTTTAACCCGGACACGAACGAATGGGCGTGGGTGAGTGGAAGCAGTACGGTAGGCAGCAATGTAGGCCAACCCGGAGTGTACGGCACGTTAGGAACTCCAGCTGCGGAGAATACTCCGGGAGGCCGCACTCAAGCAGCAAGTTGGATCGACAATAGCGGGAATTTATGGCTCTTTGGCGGCGTTGGCTACGATGTCGGTGGTAGTTATTGCGATCTCAACGACCTTTGGGAGTTCAATCCTTCCACGAACGAGTGGACATGGATGAACGGAAGCAATGCTATCAAACAGCCCGGAGTGTACGGCAAGTTGGGAACGCCTGCTGCCGGGAACACTCCCGGAGGCCGCTGTGCCGCTGCGAGTTGGACTGATCGCAGCGGCAATTTTTGGCTCTTTGGTGGTGAAAGCACCGATGCTAATGACAATGTTGGCCTTTACAACGATCTCTGGGAGTTCAATCCTTCCACCAACGAATGGACGTGGATGGGTGGAAGCGGCTCAGTTGGCAACAACTATGCTGGTGGAGTTCTAGCCCGGCCCGGAGTGTACGGGAATTTGGGTACACCCGCCGCTGGAAACATCCCCGGAGGTCGTCAGAGCGCTTCGAACTGGACTGATAGCAGCGGAAATCTCTGGCTCTTCGGGGGCTGGGGTGCCGATGCCACAGGAATTAACGGTGGCCCTCTCAACGACCTCTGGGAGTTTAGTCCTTTAACGAACGAATGGGCGTGGATGGGCGGAAGCGGCACGATGAACTGCGGTACGTATGGATGTGGCCAGCCTGGAGTTTACGGCACGTTGGGAACGCCAGCTACTGGTAATGTTCCAGGAGGCCGCTATTACGCTACTAGCTGGACTGACGACATGGGCCATCTCTGGCTCTTTGGGGGGCTAGGCAAAGATTCCGTCGGACCGCAGGGCTATCTCAACGACCTCTGGGAGTTTAGTCCTTTAACGAACGAATGGACTTGGATGGGCGGAAGCAGCACGATTGGCAGCGGTCTTGGTCAGCCTGGAGTGTATGGCACGTTGGGTGTTCCTGCTGCTGGAAACGTCCCTGGGGGCCGGGAAAGTGCGAACATTTGGACAGACAGCAGCGGCAACTTCTGGCTCTTTGGAGGCGATGGCTTTGATGCCAAAGGTAATGATGGCAGTCTCAACGACTTATGGAAATATCAGCCATACGCCGCTGCCGCTTCTCCCACCTTCAGCGTAGCTTCCGGCACCTACACCTCCACGCAGTCGGTCACAATCACCGACTCGACGGCAGGAGCGACAATCTACTACACCACCGACGGAACCACGCCGGCCACAAGTTCGACAGTGTACAGCGGTCCGATCATCGTCTCGTCAACAGAAACGCTGAAGGCGATTGCGACCGCCAGCGGCTATGTAGCCAGTGCTGCGTCCACCGCGGCTTATACCATCCCGCCCGACTTTACCCTCGCCATCAATCCGGCATCCATCTCCGTCCAGGGTGGACAGAGTGGCACGGCAACCATCACGGTACAGGATAATGGTGGGTTCAACTCCAATGTTTCGTTCGCTTGCTCGGGGCTGCCTGCGGGGGCCGCGTGCAGCTTTACCACGCAGACTCAGCCCACGCCGGAAGGTGTCTCGTTCTCCACGCTGACCGTGACTACCTCCGCGGCCGCCGCAACTCTTCGCCGCAACGAGCGCCCGTTGTTCCCAGGCTCGGTGCTGGCGGTTGCGCTGTGCTGCCTCGGATGGAAAAAGCGGCGCCGCTTGCAGATACTGTTGCTGCTGGCAGTGAGTGTAGCTGGCTGGAGTCTGCTAACCGGCTGCGGTGGGTCTTCCCCGAATGGGTCCGCTCATCTGCCAACCCTGTCGACGGTCACCGTAACCGCAACGTCGGGTACGCTGTCGCATACGGCCACCTTCTCGCTTACTGTGAACTGAGGCATGGCCTGATTGTGCCCTGCCAGGACGCCCCGGTTGCGGGCGGCCACTTCACGGCGCGCTAGGGCACGGAACCGGCGGCACTCCTCTTTGCGTATTAAATTTCAGCGTGTTCAATTACGGACGGCGACGAGCGCAAATGGACACCCAAGCCAACAGCACGAAATCCGGCGTTGCTTCTATCCCCTGCGATTTCAGCATATTCCTTCCCTTGCGGCTTTGGCCGCCCGCGTGCTGACACAAAGAAAGTGTGGGGCAAGCGCCCAAAACGCGCTACCCCGGCCGCAAAACGGCTTTCCAAGGAGGCTTTTTATGACCGGCAGCATCTCAAACCCGATGGGCATGACAATTGTCTCGGCGAGCGAACAGACCGATCTGACCGAGTTGATTCTGGGCCGCGAGGAGGGCTTGCTCGCCTGGCTCAACCCGCTGGTGCGCCGGGAAAGCGTGACGCTCGATCTGGGCTCGGTCAAGCGCATCGACGCGGCCGGCATCGCCGCCCTTCTCTCGCTCTACTCGAGCGCCCGAAAAGCCCGCCACCGTTTCACCGTGTCGAATCTCTCGCCGCGCGTGGCGGAGGTCCTGTCGTTGGTGGGGCTGGAGCGGATTCTCCTCTTTCATCATGGCGTCCGGAAACCGTATTCCGGCCAGCGCTTTGAGCGCACCGCCGCAGGACATCGCCCGGCCGCGCTGCACTCCCCCTCCCGGCGCCGGTTTCAGCTACAAATTGGCTGAAATTTTCGTGTCGGAATGGGCTGCGGCTCCAAGGCTCAGTGGGCCGGATGTGACCTTCAACACAGGCAACTGTATATCTGAAGCGATATTCGTACTAAGGACTAACCAACGCCGCAAGGCGCTGCCCTGTGTCTGGATGACTCGCAAGCGCTCAGCCCCCAAAACCGCACTTTTCAAGTGCTGAGCCTCCGTCCCGCCACCCTCTCCTGGGCATCGCAGCCGCGAAATCCTAAATATGGAGGTTTCATCCCATGACGCAGGGCGCTGTGGACAAGTCGTCTGCTGGAAAAGCAGACTCAACCGCAACCAAGCATGTGTATTTCTTCGGCGGCGGCAAGGCCGAGGGAAATGGAAAAATGAAGGATGTGCTGGGTGGCAAGGGCGCCGGCCTGGCCGAGATGACCAATGCCGGATTGCCGGTTCCCCCGGGGTTCACCATCCAGACCGAGGCTTGTCGCGAATACATGCGCGGCGCGCTCAGCCCTGAGGTCAACAAAGAGATGTACGCCGCCCTCGAGCGGCTGGAAAAGCTGCAAGGCCAAAAGCTGGGCAAGGGCGAAAATCCCCTGCTGGTCAGCGTTCGCTCGGGCGCCAAGTTCTCCATGCCCGGCATGATGGACACCATCCTCAACCTGGGCCTCAACGATGAGGCTGTTGAAGCGGTGGCCAAGCGCAGCAACAATCCCCGTTTTGCTTATGACTCCTATCGCCGCTTGATCCAGATGTTCGGCGACGTCGTGCTGGAAGTGGAAAAGAAGAAGTTCGAGCACATCTTCGACGGCGTCAAGAAGCGCGCGAAGGTGAAGTTCGACTACGAGCTCAAGCCCGAAGCCCTCAAAGAGATCATCGCCGAGTACAAGAAGCTGATCAAGAAAGAGACCGGCAAGGACTTTCCGCAGGCCCCGCTGGATCAGTTGGTCCTGGCCCGCGACGCCGTCTTCAGGAGCTGGAGCAATGATCGCGCCAAGACCTATCGCCGCATCAACCGCATTGACGACTGGCTGGGCACAGCGGTCAACGTGCAGACCATGGTCTTCGGCAATCTGAGCGAGAACTCCGGCACAGGCGTAGGCTTTACGCGCAATCCCGCCACCGGCGAGCACGCCTTCTTCGGCGAGTACCTGATGAACGCTCAGGGTGAGGACGTGGTCAGTGGCGTCCGCACGCCGCTGCCCATCAGCGAGCTGGAACGCGCCATGCCTCTGGTCTATGAGCAGTTGCGCACCATCACCGGAAAGCTGGAAAAGCATTATCGCGATATGCAGGACTTCGAGTTCACCATCCAGGATGGCAAGCTCTATATGCTGCAAACCCGCAACGGCAAGCGCACCGGCCTGGCCGCTGTTCGCGTGGCCATCGACATGGTCCGCGAAGGCCTCATCACGCAGGAAGAGGCCATCTTCCGCGTCGAGCCCAATCAGTTGTACGACTTCCTGGTTCCCCGCCTCGTGGAAAAGGGCGAGAAGATCGAAGTGCTGGCCACCGGCCTGCCGGCCTCTCCGGGCGCGGCTGTGGGTCAGATCGTCTTCTCCGCCGAAGAAGCCGTCAAGCAGCACGCGAAGGGTGCCTACAAGAACATCATCCTGGTGCGCGGCGAAACCACCCCTGAGGACATCGCGGGCATGGAAGTGGCCGCCGGCATTCTCACCTCTCGTGGCGGCATGACCTCTCACGCCGCTGTCGTCACCCGTGGCATGGGCAAGTGCTGCGTGGCCGGCGCCGGTGACTGCATCGTGGACGGCGACGCCAAGCAACTGCGCGTCAAGGGCCACACCTACAAGCAGGGCGACTGGATCTCGCTGGACGGCACCACCGGCCGCGTGATCGCAGGTCAGCTCAAGACGCTGGACGCTCAGCCCGACGATCCGGATCTGGTCAAGTTCATGAGCTGGGTCGATCCGGTCCGCAGGCTCCATATTCGCGCCAACGCCGACATCCCTCGCGATGCCAAGAATGCGCGCCTCTTCGGAGCCGAGGGCATCGGCCTCTGCCGCACCGAGCATATGTTCTTTGCTGAAGACCGCATCGAGCACATGCGCACCATGATTCTGGCCGACAACGAGAAGGACCGCCGCGCCGCCCTCAAGAAGCTCCTGCCCATGCAGCGCGCCGACTTTGTTGGCCTCTTCAAGGCGATGGAGTCGCTCCCCGTCACCATCCGCACAATCGATCCGCCGTTGCACGAGTTCCTGCCCAAGCGCGAGGATCTGATGGTGGAAATCCAGCACCTGGAAGACACCAAGCCTCGCTCGCCGAAGCTCAAGGAGTTGCGCACGCTGCTGGCGCGGGTCGAGGAACTGCACGAGCAGAACCCCATGCTCGGACTGCGCGGCTGCCGCCTCGGCATCGCCTTCCCCGAGATCACCGAGATGCAGGTCCAAGCCATCATCGAGGCCGCCGTCGCGGTCAAGAACAAGGGCGGCGATCCGCATCCCGAGATCATGATTCCTCTCGTTGGGTCGATCGAGGAGATGCGCAACCAGGCGGGCATCGTCCGCCGCATTGCCGAGAAAGTCTTCAAGGAGAAGGGTGCGAAGGTCGATTACAAGGTGGGCACCATGATCGAGCTGCCGCGCGCGGCTCTGACCGCCGACCAGATCGCCGAAGAGGCTGAGTTCTTCAGCTTCGGGACCAACGACCTGACGCAGACCACCTTCGGCATCAGCCGCGATGACATCAACCAGTTCCTGCCGGCCTACATGAAGGCGGGCATCTTCAAGCAGGATCCCTTCGCCACCCTCGATCAGGCGGGCGTGGGCCAACTGCTGAAGATAGCCACGGCCAAGGGACGCAACACCCGGCCCGACCTCCATCTCGGCATCTGCGGTGAGCATGGCGGCGATCCAGAGTCCGTCAAGTTCTGCCACAGAATCGGCCTCAACTACGTCTCCTGCTCGCCCTTCCGTCTGCTGACGGCAAGGCTGGCGGCTGCGCAAGCGGCCCTCGAGGAGAAGCTGACCGGGCCCATGCACTCCAACGCATAAGCCAATACAACGGCTCAAACAGCAAGGGTGCAGCCTTCGGGCTGCGCCCTTGCCGCATCTGGTTGGGTTGATGGAGCTATGGAATCTCTGAATCAGCCGGCGTTTTAAAAGAGCGTGGCTTTAGCCGCCGAGGGAAATGAAAATAGCGGTTTGGATCGTCCTGTTCCTGACGGCAGATCTCGACTCCCAAGCTCCGATTCTTCCTCACTGCTGCAAGACCACTTGGTCGCCTTCCTTCAGCCCACTGAGAATCTCGGTCACCGAGCCATTGGAAAGCCCCACCTTCACCGCAACCTTGCGCACGCCACCCTTCTGTCTTTTATCCGGAATCTCGACCGAAGCATTTTTTTGATTGTCGTAGATCACCGCGTTTTCCGGCACCGTCAGCACGCCCTTGTGCTCGTCGAGCATAATCTCCGCATTGGCCGTCATGTTGGCTTTCAGTTCACCACCGGAATTGTTGATGGAAACCCGCACCTCGAATGTGGTTACGTTGTCCTTCTCCACGCCCATGGGCGCGATCTTGGTCACCTTTCCATTGAACAGGCGATCGCGGAAGCTCTCCACCTTGATGCGCGCGGGCTGGCCCATGTAAACGTGGGCAATGTCAGCCTCGTCCACCTTGCCCTGCACATAAACCTCGCTGGTGTCGCCCTCGGTCATCACCAGCGTGGCCGTGGAGCCCAGCACGAGAATCGAGCTGACCGCGTCGCCGATCTCCACGTCCCGCGATAGGATGACCCCATCCATGGGCGCCACAATCGTTGTGTAACTCAACTGCTCTTCAAGCTGCTTGAGGCTGGCCTGGGCCTGCTGCACCTGGGCCCGCGCCTGCTTCAGCTTGGCACCATCCACGCCGATCTGCGCCTTGGACGAATCGCGGCGGGTGAGCGCGGCCAGGTAGTCCTTGTTCGCATCGTCCAGCGCCTGCCGGCTCACGATGCCTTCCTTCTGCATGGCCAGGTTGCGATCCAGCGTGGCCTTGTACATGGGCAGATCGGGAGCGGCGGCGTTCACCTTGTCCTGCTCGATATTGGCCTGGTAAGTGGCCACATTGGCCTCGGCGGCGGCCAGTTGCGCGCGCTGCGCATCCACCTGCGCGACAATCTCCTGCTGGTCCAGTTGCGCCAACTGCTGGCCCTTCTTCACCTCGTTGTTGATGTCCACGTAGAGCTTTTCCACAATGCCCGAGGCCTTGCTCTTGACCTCGACCTTGGTGATGGGCTGAATCTTCCCGGTGGCCACCACCGACCGCGCTACGTCACCGCGCGCGACTTTGCCCAGTTTGTTGGGATCGATGGCCGAACCCTTCGCCAGCCCCACCAGCGCAACTCCCGACCCAAGCACAACCACGGCCGCCCCGATGCCCAACCAGATCCAGAAATGTTTGCGTTTTCGTGACGCCGCCATAAAATCCTCTCAAGAAGTGAAGAAAGCCACATCTATCTCTGATGCAAGTAAATGATCGACACTAGAACTGTAAATCAGACGGCGGCAGCGCGACGCTGTCATCCAACGCTACATCTTACGCAAAGGGCCGCCCGTTGGTTCCAGCGTTTCGAAATCTTCTTGGGAACCGAGAGGCCATCCGCCGCGTATGATTCTCTGTGCGCCCTCCCCTGGGGGTCAAACCGTCATGCAGAGTCTTTCTGACACTTTTGGCCAGGTCTTTCGCGCCATCATGGCTAACAAGCTGCGCTCCTTCCTGACCATGTTCGGGATTGCCTGGGGCGTCGGCTCGCTGCTGGTGCTCGTCGGCCTCGGCGAGGGCTTCCGCAGCGGCCAGCGTCGCCAATTGGCTACCTTCGGCAACGATGTGGTGATGATGTGGAACGGCACCATCCCCGCTCTTGCCAATCAGCACACCGGCATGCGCCCCTACCAGTTCACGCTGGGCGATGAGGCCGCGTTGCGTGCCTTGCCGCAGGTGCGTTCGGTCACCGGCATCCTGAGCCGCAACGACCTTTACGAGGTAAGCGCCTGGGCCAATAGCTCTGGCCAGGTGATGGGCGTCGAGCCCAACTTTTCCCAAGTTCGCTTTGTGCCCATCGCCGAAGGCCGCTTCCTGGACGACGCCGATCTAGTTGAACGCCGCCGCGTCGTCGTCCTGGGGTCGAAGAGCGCAACGCTCCTCTTTCCCGGCCGGCCGATGCTGGGCGAAACCATCACCATCAACGACGTCCGCTTCACCGTGGTGGGCCGCGTGGAATCCATCAGCCACGGCAACAACGACAGCGACAACCAGAAAGTCTACGTTCCGCTCACCATCATGCAGGAACTTTTTGCCATGAAGGGCGACAACATTGCCCGCGACGCATTGTCGTCTCTCCAGTACCAGCCTGCAAACAAGGGCGATGCGGTGCCCGCGGTGGCCGCGGTGCATCGGGTCGTCGGCGAGCGGCACGGCTTCGATCCCGCGCTCAAAGACGCTTTCAATGAGTGGGACACCATTGAGGAAGAAAAGATGATCGGGGCCATCTTCAATGCCATGGACATCTTTCTGGGTGGCGTGGGGGTGGTCACGCTGGGCCTCGGCGCTGTGGGCATTATCAACATCATGCTGGTGTCAGTAACGGAAAGAACCAACGAGATTGGCCTCTTGAAGGCGTTGGGAGCCACCAAACGCAGCATCCTGGCGCAGTTCTTCTGGGAGGGATTGCTGCTGACCGGCATCAGCGGGCTGATCGGAGTTGCTGCATCGGCAGGGTTCATGTGGCTGTTGCAGCAGGTGCTTACCGGCAAGTTGCCCGGATGGGACCCGCCGCGGCTGGTGCCGTGGTCGGTCGCATTGGCCGTGGGATCGCTGATCGTCAGCGGCGTGGCCGGCGGGCTCTATCCAGCCAGCAAGGCCGCGCAAATGGACCCCGTCGAGGCGTTGCGAAGAGAGTAGCCACGCAAATGGCAGCGAACAGTTGTATGGAACTCCCTGCTGTTCACTGTCAGCTATTAACTGTCAGTTATTCACTTGAAGGATGCGGCCATGTTCAAGGACATACTCGGTCAGGCGTGGGAGGCGATGCTCTATAACCGCCGCCGCACGGCCATCACCATGATTGGCATGGCCTGGGGCATTGCCACGGTGGTACTGCTGCTGGCCTATGGAGCCGGCTTCAGCCGCGCCATCGAGAACATCTTTGCACAGTGGGGAACCAACATGATTGGGGCCTTCCCCGGACGCACCAGCGAGCAGGCCGGCGGAGACAAGGCGGGCGTCAAAGTGCGCTTCACCCTGGAGGATGTGGACCGCGTCTCCAACAGCGTTCCAGGCATCTTCCATATCTCGCCGGAGGTTGACAAGTCAGTTCCCGTGCAGAACGAACTGCACACCTACACTTGGGGAGTCGTCGGAGTCCGCCCCGTCTTTCAGGATATTTGGAAGCTGGACCTGGACCAGGGCCGCTTCTTCAACGGAGCCGAAGACCAGCAGCGCGCCCACGTTTGCGTCATCGGCTCGGAGGCCAAGACCAAGCTCTTCAGCGGCGGCTGGGCGCTGGGCGAGACCGTCCGCCTCGACGGTGTCATGTTTACCATCGTGGGCGTGCTCAGCCCCAAGATGCAGGAGGGCGACGACGACCGCAACCGGACCATCTATGTACCCTTCAACACCATGGGCGACCTGAAGGACACGATGTATCTGGATGGCATCTGGTTCAACTATCGCGGTAACAATGAACTGGTCGAAAAGAGCCTGCGCGAAACCCTGGGCGCGGCGCACCACTTCCGCCCCTCGGACCACCGCGCCATCTTTGTGGCCAACATCCTCACCCAGCTCAAGCAGTTTCAGATGCTTTCTATCGCCCTCCAGGTTCTGCTCTCCATGGTGGGTGCGCTGACGTTGGGCATTGCCGGCATCGGCCTGATGAACATCATGCTGGTGGCCGTGCAGCAGCGCACCCGGGAGATCGGCATTGAAAAGGCGCTGGGCGCCCGCAAGCACCACATCCTCACGCAATTTCTGGCCGAGGCTTTGGCCATTACCGGCGTGGGCGGCGTGAGCGGCATTGCGCTGGCCTACCTGGTTTCGATACTGGTGGGCCGCATCCCGTTTTATAGCGCCGTGGCCAAGAACGCCGAGAGCGCGGACATCCGTCTCATCATCTCGCCCACTTCGGTGATCGTGGCTACCATCATCCTCGCCGTCACCGGCCTCGTCAGCGGAATGATTCCCGCCATCCGCGCCGCCAACCTGGACCCCATCGAGGCGCTGCGGTACGAGTAGCAAGCCAAGAAACAGGCAAGGCAGCGAGTTAAGGAATCTCTGAACAAGCCGGTGTTTTGAAAGGGAGCATCCTCACAGGTTGCGGAAAAACTCGTCGTTTTGAAAGGCCACGGCTCTAGCCCCTGAGGGAATGCGACCTCAAAGTAAGAACTTGTTCAGCGGTTCCCTAAGTTTGTCCCGACAATAAAAACCCGACACCCGGATCATTAAGATTCGCGGTTCAAGGTCTCGATTTTGAGACCTGGGAATCACGGATTCAATGGTACGAAACCATCCGGTCAGAGACCTGATACAGCGAGGCAAGGGGGAGTTTGGCGAAATCCTTCCTGGCTTATGAGCGCCGGATGAATAATAGACCACATTACGCCGCCATTGACATCTGGTTGATCAAACCTTCACACTCTGCTGGAGGCAATCTTATGCGCATCGCTATCATTTCAGATCTTTCCGGATGTAGTTGGGCTGGGTGTGAGGAGTTATGGGCTGCTACAGCCAAAAGAGCCTTGCAGGACGGCCATAAAGTTGCGTTTTTCCAAAGTCGAGAGACAATTGCGCCTCAAAAGATTCAGCAACTCCAGGAGTTGGGGCTAGAGTTGATTCTGCCAAACATAAGCTCCAGAGTCGTGGATGGCGTGAGGAGGCGAGTCAGTTGGAAGCTGGGGTCTATCATGGCGCCTTGGTTTCCATCATTTTTGAGGATTCACAAATTCGCGCCAGATGTAATAGTTTTAACCGTCGGAGAAGCGCTGCCAGAACCTGAGTTTCTCAACAACTTAAGACGATCCGGCGTTCTGGCGGTTCCCTATGTCCTCATCTGCCATAACAGTTTTTTATTTGGACGACTTGCCAAAAGACAAGCTCGGGAAATAGCAGCTCGCTATTATCAAGGGGCGCGGCGTGTGCTCTTTGCAGTTGAGCGCACCTACAGAGAGACTGAGCATTTATTGGCAGCTAAGTTGGCGCACGTTATATTCGTTCGAAATCCAGTTAACATGAGCGGCACCAGCCCCATATCAATGCCTACAGGATCTACGGTTCGAATCGCATCAGTAGGAAGATTGGCTCTGCCCACGAAGGGCCAGGACATTTTGCTAGCTGCGTTAGGATCGTCGCAATTTAGAGATCGGGACTGGCAGTTATCAATATATGGCGACGGCCCGCACCTGTCGCACCTCAAGCTCCTTGCGGAGCACTATCAGATAACGCAACGAGTCGAGTTTAAGGGGTATTCGCACGACGTTCGCGCAATATGGGCGGAAAACCACCTCCTCGCGCTTCCCTCCCGCAACGAAAGCGCTCCTCTCGTTCTTACTGAAGCGATGTTGTGCGGCAGACCAAGTGTGACCAACGATGTGGGTGGAGTTCGCGAATGGATAAATGAGCCTGAGACGGGGTTTATTTCGGAAGGGATCGACATCGAGAGTTTCCAGTCCGCGCTTGAGCGAGCATGGTCTGCGCGCCCCGAGTGGGGCGCCATTGGACAACGCGCGCACGAGAAGGCGCTGCAGATGCTTGATCCGGACCCTGGAGGCACGGTTCTGAACATCTTACTTGAAGTTGCTGCGCAGGGCTGATCAGGCGTCCGCGCTGAATTGCGGGAGACCAATCATCTCTGACCTCATCCGATCTCAATGCGTTTCCAGTCGCGCGGGGGAGTTAAACAGGCTGTTAGCGTGAAATGAAAGCCCTGCGGGAGTTGGGTGCCGAAGGCGTCTGCCTTCCCGTCGAAGCCATCCACCCGACCAGAGGGAGTCTGCCGAGAATAATCCTCTGTTGGCGCACATTGGCAGATAGAAAACAAGGGCGCGAAACCCTCTCCCAAACCCCTTATCGACCGGAGAAGCCATGCGAAAGATCACAGCTTCCATCAGCGAAGCTCCGGCATCCGACAGCAATCCGGCAGGCCAAAAAAGTGCTTTTTTTAGTGAAGCTGTAGGCCCTTGCCTAACCTACGCAATATAAATAATTTACACAGCCTCGCTACACAGGGGCACGCAAACCGTGAAGCAGTAAAGACCGCTAGAAAGGGATTTCCGGAAAGAAAAGGAAGAATTTTGGTAGCGCTACCGGGAATTGAACCCGGGTTTTAAGATTGAGAATCTCACGTCCTAACCCCTAGACGATAGCGCCACACACTTGGAGGGGCAGCCGTCACCGGCCACTCACTTACTCTAACAAAAATCCGGCTTGCTGCCAAAGGCAGCCCGGAGCCGGGCGCCGCATCTTCAGATTCCCAGCTTGCGGACTTCGTCGTTGTAGTACTTGCGGTAGAGGATCTCCCACTCCTGGGAGCCTTCGAGGATGATCTTGCGCTGGGAGGCGATCTTCTTGCGGGCGGCTTCGTCGATTGCGGCCTCCTGGGTGAGCAGGGCCGTGAGCGCCTTGCGGGCCTCCTGGCGGATGGTGTTGCGATCCTCAAGGAAGCCGACCTCGTCGATCTCGGCCAGGGTGTCTGCCACGGTGTGGGCCAGCTTGTTGAGCTTGTCGGGGCTGATTCTCATAGCACCGCCTTGTATTTCTTCGACAGCTCGGTCTTCACTTTTTTGAACATCTCGGCGTATTGCGCGCCAGTCTTGCGCATCTCCTCGGAGTACGTGTCCAAAATCACGCGCACCTCCTCGTTGATGCGGTCTTCAAGCGACAATTCCTCGATCAGCCCGTCATGAACGCGCGCTTCGGTCACCTTCAAGTCACTGGTGGTGATCATCTTGACATCGATGAGATGCTTGACAGTCCGGCGGGCCAGGTACCCGATGTAATCGCGCGAGAAGATCATAGGCTAAGGCTTAGGATAGCGCATCGGTTCACATCCTGTACACCTTCGGCCTCCGATGCGCGCTGGAGAGTCCTTCAGAAGGTCAGGTTGAGGCTGAGGCTCGCGTTCCCGCCTGAAGCCGGAAACGCCACGCCAAGGTTCTGCTGCGCACTGCTCCTGAGCAGCATCGGCGCAGACCCCGAGTTGCTCACCGCATCGATCTCGTAGCTCAGCACAACCCCGCCCTGCGCACTCGCCGCCGTCCAGCAAAACGGAATTTCCGTCGCGCAAGTGGCTGTGGAACCGTTCACCGCAGCCAGCCCTGTTGCCTTCTCCGCGGGAAACGCGCCAAGGCGTGGATTCAGGAGGGTCAGCCCCCCCGAAGACGGCACGAGCTGCGCCCGGCAGGAGATCGTGGTTCCCGCCGGCAGTCTTGAAGCAATGCTCAGATTGAAGGTGACCGAGTAAACTCCGCTCACCGTCGTTGAGGTGGAGCGCAGTTCCGGACCGCCCGCAGCCGACGCGGCCACCGGGGCCAGTAACGCAACGCAAAGTAGCAAGGGAATGCGAACCCGCGCCATGGGAGCCTCCATGGTGCGTTTATCGGCGGTCTGGATGGAAAAATGAGGAGTGAGGGGTGACGAAAGTAAGCCAAATCGACTTCAAATCGAATCGATTTTCAGCAAGAGAGTCCGGACGCCTAAGCTATTGAAAAAACTGAGCCCACCAGAAAACCCGGTGGGCTCGGTCTGCATAGATGCTGGATTTACCGCTGTTTCCGAACCTCCGTCTCAGTTAAAACGAGACTGTGACGGCAATTGGGAAGCCAGGGTAATTGCGGTCATACAGATAGTACCCATCGCCGGTGTTGTCAAGATACACATCGTCGGTTTCGTACCAGTTTGGGCCCCAGGATTCCGGCCACGGATCGACGATCGTGACCCAATATCCGTCGTACTGGAAGCGCGGCTGTCCACCGACAAAGACCAGCGGAAGGCCATAGATGCGGAAGAAGTGATCCCGGCCAAAGTAGAGCCTGAAACGGGCGTCGGGAATCCGGTAGCCGTTATAGCCACCGCGCTGAGCCCAGGTTTGATGTTCGTTATTCCACGAGCCGGCGCGAGACTGAACAAAGCCATTGCGCACCTGCCCCTGCTGTTGCGGAACGCCGCTATGGTGGACGCCGCCATACGTGGGGCCGTTCGACTGCACGCCGCCGTGATAGGCGCCGCCATAGGTCTGCTGCGGTCTTGCCTGATTTTGCGCCGGTCTGGCAGCCGGCTGCTGATGCGTTTGCTGCGCGGGGCGCGCTTGTTGAGATTGCGACGCCGGTTTCGATTTGCCCTGGTTATTTCCCTGCTGATCGTGCTGGGCGATGGCAATGGATGCGGCTCCGAAGAGCAAAGACAGAACCGTTGCACTGATAACGCTGGCTTGTTTCATTTGGGGAATCTCCTATTGAACGTACTAGGTGCTTTGCCGCTCAATTCTTCTGTCTGATCCAGACAGGAGCAGGATACACCTGGATCGTGGCAGCGCGCTTTAGCCCGAGAAGAATTCTCTGAGCCTTTCAAATCATGACCATCCGGTGACTTACCCCCGATGCGGGCAGCTTTTGCTGTTCAGGCACTCCTCGGCGATACGCAGCCGCTCGACCGGCCGTCCGGCAACCAGGTGCTCGTCCACAATCGCCGCCGCGTCCCGGGGTTGGACGTTGCCGTACCAGACCGCCTCGGGGTAGACCACCACCATCGGGCCGTGCTCGCACTGGTCCAGGCAGCCGGACTTGTTGATGCGCACCTTGCCGCCCAGGCCGGCGGCCCTGACCCGTTGTTGCAGTTCGGCGTGCAGGTCGCTGGTCCTATTGGACGTACAGGATGGACGCGGCGCTCCCTCGGGCCGTGCGTTGCAGCAGACAAAGACGTGGCGCTCAAATGCGGGCAAGCGGTGATCCTCCTCCCGGGGCTCGTAGTTCCCCGCCCTTTCCGCGAAAAGAAGCGAAAAGAATGGGGCACGGAAGATTTGTGCGGGAATCCGGCCCAGGGTTCAATGCTGTATTCAGACTAACGCCTGACCCTGTCTATAGCCGTTCGCAGCGAAGTTTCCACAATCGCGCCGCGCACCCCCGCCCGCGTCTGCGAAAATAGGAGCTTGACTATGAGCATGGACAACCTTCTCTCTCTGAAAGACGACATGGTGGCCTTTATCGAGGGCCACGGCCTGAAGCGCCTTCCCGGCTACATCACCGAGGACATCCCCTCCATCGTATGGGAGGGCCAGGACAACCCCGACGCATGGAAAGACTTTGTGGAGATGGCCAAGCACGTTGGCGCTCCCTTTGTCACCTTCAGCGAGATGACGCTGGAGCCCGAGGAACTGGACGAGCTGATCGAGGAAGCCGGGGAGATGAACTTCCCCGACGAAGAGGCCACGGAACTGGTGGAGGCGCAATGGCTGCGCAAGTACGCCGGCAATCTCGGCTACATCCAGTTGGGCTTCGTCTACCAGGGCCTGGTCTTCCTGCACGAGACCACCACCGAGTGGTATGAGCGCTTCCAGGCGCTTCTGGAAGACATCGAAACCTTCAATGAGCTCGTCATCGGCGAGCACGATCACGAGCACGAAGACGAGGGCGAGTAACCCTGGTGGGCTCTGTAGACGCCGAAGGCAACGGGAGTGTTGCGCCGCGGAGCCTGACGCGGAATTTGCCCCGCCAGCGATGGAAGTTTGCCGAGCCGCATCCGGCCGAGGCTGCCGCGCTGGCCAAGGCCGCGCGCCTTCCGCAGGTGCTGGCAGAATTGCTGGTGGCCCGCGGCGTCGTCCAACCCTCGGAGGCCTTTGCATTCCTCAACCCTGAGGCCTCCCACCTCCACGATCCCTTCCTCATGATGGGCATGAACGCCGCAGTCGAGCGGCTGGAGCGGGCCATCGCCAGCCGCGAGCCGGTGCTGCTTTACGGCGACTACGATGTGGACGGCACAACCGCCGTCGTCCTGCTCAAGACGGCCATCGAGATGCTCGGCGGAGTCGCCCGCTTCCATGTGCCTCATCGGCTTCTGGAGGGCTACGGCCTGCAATCGAGCGTGCTGGAAGCTGCTTACGCCGAGGGCGTCCGCCTGGTGATCACGGTGGACACCGGCATGAGAGCCTTTGACCAAGCTGAAACCGCACGCCGCCTGGGCCTGGACCTGATCATCACCGACCACCACTTGCTGGAGGCGAGCGAAGCCGTCCCACACGCTCTCGCCATCCTGAATCCCAACCAGCCCGCCTGCGCTTATCCGGAGAAATTCCTTTGCGGCGCGGCCATCGCGCTGAAATTGGCGCAGGCTGTGCTGGAGCGCCGCAACCAGGCCCGCACCCGCGAAAAAACTCTGCCCAGCTTTTTGAAGATGGCGGCCATCGCCACCATTGCAGATGCAGTGCCGCTGAAGGGCGAAAACCGCGTCATCGCCGCGCTCGGCCTGCGTGAACTGCGCCGGCCCGTCGGCGCCGGACTGCGCGCCCTGTTCGCCGCCGCGGCTCTCGATCCGGCTGCCAAGCCGATCAGCAGCTTCGACGTGGCCTTCCGCCTGGCCCCACGCATCAACGCCGCCGGCCGCATGGATGTGGCCTCGGAGGTCATTGAGTTGTTCACCACGCGCGACGCGGTCCGCGCCGCCGAACTGGCCGCCAAGCTGGAACGGCTCAACCGCGAACGCCGCGAAACCGAGTCCGTTGCCCTTACGGCCATCGAAGCCCGCCTGGCGACGGACGCTGAACTGGCGAACGACCGCCTGCTGCTCGTCGACGGCGACGGATGGCATCGCGGCGTCATCGGGATTCTGGCCTCGCGCGTCGTCGAGCGCACCGCCAAGCCGGCCATCGTGGTCAGCGTGGAGGACGGCGTGGCCTACGGTTCCGGCCGCTCGGTGGACGGCTTCCAACTGCTCAACGCCATCGAGAGCTGCGCCGACCTTTTCACTCGCTTTGGCGGCCACGCTTTCGCAGTGGGATTTGCCCTGCCCGCCGCCGCGCTGCCTGAGCTCAAGAGCCGCCTTCGTCTCTACGCCGAGGAGCACCTGCCCGACAGCGAGCCCGAGCAACTGCTGCGCATCCACGCCGAGCTGCCGCTGGACCGCATCAGCCCCGTGCTGGCTGGTTGGCTGCGCAAGCTGGAGCCCTTCGGCCACGGCAATCCCGAGCCGGTCTTTGTCGCTCGCAAGGCACGGCTGCTCAGCCCGCCACGCTTGATGAAAGAGCGCCACCTGAGATTGGAATTGGCGCAGGATTCCGTCCAGCCGCAGCCTTTGCCCGGCTCCAGCGGCGCTCTGCGCGCCGTCGGCTGGAACCTGGCCGCGCGTTCGGCCTCACTCGGCCTCGCACAGGGAAGCCTCATCGACCTGGCCTACCGCATCCGCGAAAACGAGCACCCCGAGTATGGCGGCTTGGAAGCCGAGATCGTCGGAATCGAATTGTCCTGAAGGCCAAAGCTTTTCGCTGTTTGCGCTACGTCTGCTCCGCGCCCCTCAAGGACACAACCGATTGAGGTTCATGGGAAACTAGTTTTTGTAAGTTACTGATTCAGCGTTATTTATGCTTACGATGAAGATATTTTCGACAGAAACCGAAAATTATCTGCAAGGTTTGGAGAATATTTTAGGGGGGGTAGGGGAGGGTAGGCTTTTTCCGGTAGACGGTTAAGGCGGATTTGCTTCGCCGCCTCTATGTGCTATTGCTATTGTGCGCGAATCAAAGGTTATATTCTGCACGGCAAACTTGAGTACCACTCGTAAACAAGAGGAACAGGATTATTTTTGGGAAAGAAGACAGCAGATTGGCGAATTGATGCTCCTTGCAGCCTCTTTCTGCGTACCAAGAACCCTTCTCTTTCTGTGAAAAGTGCTAGCTCCGTTTGCGGCTTACCACCTTACCGTCAATCCACCTACATTGTCGGCAATAATAACCTACGCTAACTTCTTGATCTTAAGGTTACTCTTCCGGCAGTTCAAGCCTACGTTTTGATGCATTATGAGCATCCGATATAGTTTCGAATTCCCCAGATAGCAAAGTGTCAATCAAACACCTTATCGGCATATTCCGATAGAGTCTTCCTGCTCCGATGCGCTTGGCTGGCCTCATTGGCAGGCCGAGGGTATAAACAAAATGCGGCTCATCCGTTTTAGGCCATTTTTTGTTTCGCTTCTGAAGGTTTTGGACCACCTCATATTTGTCCACATGATGTATAGATTGAAGAGCACCTTTATATCTAAATCCTACGTAATTGGGCGGTTCTGCTGGGTATCCGCGTTTTCTCGCAGGGTGGAAGTACTTACTGTCCTTTTCCACGACATCAATCCAGGTATACTTCGACTTCGGTAGAATCTCTTTTGGACTCAGAGAAACAACGTAGACCTCATTCGAACTTTGCTTCTGCATAGTTGTGATACCTCCGAGAAATAGGGATAGCTGACCGAGCCAGCGCTTTTCATCGAGAGATTTTGTCATTCTCTGGCTGTTCCGCACAATGCGTAGAACTTGGCGCCAACTCATATGTTTGAGTGGAACTGACTTTATAGATTTCGGAAGGCGTAGACCAGCATATAGTTCGCTGGCCTCGCTCATTGAGATCAGAAATCGTGCATGCAAAGGAGCCAGAGTTTTGCGAAATCTCGGCAAATACCGCTCGAACTGGCTTTCCTGGGGTAGCCACCAGCCCCTTTTTGCCTCCACGATTACGTGAAGGACTCCATTCTCATAAATCTCGATATCGGTGAAGCCTCGGTCGTCACCGCAGGTTTGTGTCGCAATTTGAACATCGCCTAGATTGGCTTTAGGTGCAATCTTCCCGAGAAGTGTAGAGAGAAAAGTTGGACATCGGCTCAGCGTCCAGGCGATGCTCTTTGTGATCGCATTCTCGGAATCGCCAAGAAGACAGAACACACTGTCCAAATCTCGACGATAAACGCGAAGTGTCATCAGCCCAACCTATCGGCCAGAGTATACACCTGTATCTGCCAAAGAAAACAACGAAATTGTTGCGTTCAATCGAACAACAAGAAAATCCTCTGCGGGTCTTTGGACAGGAATGGCCCTTAACCTCACTTGTCACTGCTGCGCTTGCGGAAGACTACCTTCAGATCGCGCCGCCAATGCTCGGTGAGCGCGATCAGTTCCCACTCGACCTGCGGGGAAAAGTAGCGGAGCACCGGCTCGTTGGCGGGGTGAATGCGCAGAGCCGGGGCGGCCAGCAGCAGACGCGGGGCGAGCGGCGAAACCTCCGCGCCGGTGAAGTAGCCCTGGCGCTCGAAGGCCGAGAGCGGCCTGCCGCCCTCGTTACCGGCCGCGGGCTGCCGGTCGGCGTTCAGCGCGCGCACGCGAATCCAGTAGTCCAGCGCCTGCATGGGAAGGTGCAAGTCCTCGTCAGCCTTCAACTCGATCACCACCAGCCGCCCGTCGCGGTCCAGCGTCAACAGGTCCAGCAAGCCTCGGTCGCCGGTGGAGAGCGCCGGAACCTGCGAGTAGAGCAGGTCGCCGCGCAAACCGGGCAGCAGCTCGGCAATCTCGCCGCGGAGCCGGGCCTCAAGCCAGCGCTCCGGTTGCAGGCGAAAGAGCGGGTCGGTGTGCGCGCCGTCGCCGTGGCGACTCAAAAAAAGCCGTGAGAGCAGATCGCGGCAGAGCGGCTCATTTTCCTGCGTGAGCGGGGTCTCGTTGGCTCCCGCGCCGAAGCTGATCTCGTCCTCGTGGGCGAACGTGTTGGCGGCAAAGCCCTGCCGCACCCGCGCAAATTCTAGCCCATGCAGCAGCAGACCCACCTGGGTGGGCGAAGTGTGCCGGACCTCGACCCGGGCCCTGGCTGCGGGCGGGACCAGCGAAAGCAGCCGGTCGATGCCAGCCTGATTGCGCTCGATGGCCGCTGCGGGTGAAAATGCGTGGACCAGGCGCGAATCGAGGTTGCCGGTGTCGCGAAAATCCACTTCGGTAAGCTCTTCGCTGCGCTCGTCGAGCGTGAAAAGCTGGAAATCGGCTGCTGCGTGATTCATCCAGGCCATGCGCTCGGCCGTCGTTCGCCACGCCCCGGCCGGCACGACGACCTTAAGGCCGCCAAAGTGCCGCCGGCCGTCGCCGTGCTGGCGGCAGTGGTCGAGCCAAAGAATTCCCAGTGTCAGAATGCCGTCCACGATCGCGCCCGACTCTGCTTCGCCGACGCCGATGACCGCCTCGGCCGCAGTGCCGTGCAAGAGGCGCCCACGCACATAGGCTGGCCCGAAGCTGTGCTCCAGATCCATTGCCGAGCGCAGGCCATCTACCTTGGAGCCGATGAAGTGGCGGGTCAGCACGCGCTCCAGCAGCCGCTGATAGTTGCGGCGGGCGGCATCGCGAGCGGTGGGTGTGCGGCGGTCGCTGGTGGGAACCAGCTCCAGGGTCTGCGGCTTGGCCGCGCCCATGCGGCGTGTGGCGAGGCGCAGGCATTGCGCGCGCTCTTGAACCTCGACCACGGTGCGGATCAGATTGCGCTCCTCGCTCCACAGTTGCAAGAGACAGCGCCCATGCTGCTCGCTCACTGAGTAGCGAGCGGCGCGCATATCGAAGAGCACACGGCCATCCTCAAGCAGCGCCGCTGCCGGATGCTCCGCCAGATATTCTTCAATTGCCTGAGTCAGCCGCTGGGGAGACGCAGCCTCAGCGCCAGCGGCCATGGATAAACTACCAGCCCATGCGCGTGCGCAGGCTGGTGATGTGCGCGGTGTGGTGGCGCGAGTGCCAGTCGTACATTGCCAGCGCCCTGGCAAGATCCTGACGGCCATGCACGGGGTGGGTGTACCCCTTGCGGAAGTCCTCGTCGGTGAGCGCATCGAGCAGCGCCACCCAGCGGGCATGCAGCGCATCAACGAACGCAAGAGAGGCATCGAGGGGCAGAGTGTCAGGCAGTTTGGCCCAGACGGCCTCGTCGTAAGGCTTGATGGCTGGCCAATCCTCAGTGAGAGCCAGCTTGAAGCGGATGTAGGCGTTGGCGTGGCTGTCGCCCAGATGATGCACCACTTGGCGCACGGTCCAGCCGCCGTCGCGGTAGGGCGTGTTAAGCTGCGTATCGTTCAATCCTGCAACAGCAGCGCGCAGACGCACAGGCAGCAGGCGCAGCGTCTGAATATTCGCCGCGCGGATACCGGGCAGGCTGCTGGCCGGTGGGGCGAAGCGGCCGATCGGGTACTTGAGGTCGTCCAGTTCTGTCATACCACGCACCTTACCACATCTTCTCGCGAGGATGAAACAGCGTGGAGCAATCCGGCCCCGGCGATGATGCCGCTGCGGGACCGGGGTCCGTTCTACGCGTGATGGTGATGGAGATGATGGTGGTGGGGGTGGTTTTGGTGATGATGATGATGCGAGGAGGCAGCGAAGGCCGGACTGGCAAACACCATCAGGAGCAGGACGGCAGCGAGAAATTTCTTCATGCAAAAAATGTACCACGCTGACAGCGCCAGCGGTAGGGTCGGGATGGCCCCGCACCAAGAGAGGAACGGGGGCAAAGGGCGCTCTGGCCGGAGTGGAGATGGGCGTAAACTGAAAAATACGATGAACATACCGGCCGCTTCCCCACCTCCCAGTCATCAGCGCTACTTTTTTGAGAAATTCGGCATCACCGACCGGCTGCTGGAACGCTGCCTGGGCGAGGCGCTCTCGGCTGGCGGCGACTATGCCGACCTCTACTTCGAATCGGTGACGGCCACCGCGCTGGGCGTGGATGAGCAGATCGTCAAATCTGCCAGCCAGGGAGTGAGCGCAGGCTGCGGCATTCGCGTGCTGAGCGGCGAGCGCACCGGCTACGCTTATACCGACAACCTCAGCCCGGATCGCCTGCTCCACGCGGCGCGCACTGCGGCGCTGATCGCCTCCGGGCCTGCCAAGCAGCCTGTGCAGGGATTCGTCGAAGCGCCCGTGGCTGATCTCTATCCCGTCCCGCTGGGCGGATTCGATCTGGATCTGACCGCGCGCCTGGAGTTGATTCTCCGCGCCGACCGAGCCGCTCGGGCTTTTGATCCGCGCATTGTGCAGGTTCGGGCAAGCTACTCCGAGGAACTGCGCCGCATCCTCATCGCCGCATCCGACGGCGCCTTTGCCAGCGACACCCAGCCCCTCTGCCGGCTGAACGTCTTCGTCATCGCCAAAGAGGACACGAATACTACGAAGGGCTCCGCGGGCGGCGGCGGAAGAGCGGGGCTCGACCAATTCACGGAGTCCAAGAGCCCGGAAAACCTGGCACGCGAGGCGGCACGAGGCGCGATCTTGCAGCTCGGCGCCGTGCCCGCTCCGGCCGGCGAAATGGAAGTGGTTCTCGGCCCCGGATGGCCGGGAATCCTGCTCCACGAGGCGGTGGGCCACGGCCTGGAAGCCGACTTCAACCGCAAGAAGACTTCGGCTTTTGCCGGGCTGATCGGGCAGGAGGTGGCCAGTTCGAAGGTCACCGTGGTGGACAACGGCACCATAGCCGGGCGGCGCGGCTCGCTGAATGTGGACGACGAGGGCTCGGCGACCCAGGAAACGGTGCTCATCGAGGGCGGAGTACTGCGCGGCTATATGACCGACAAGCTCTCCGCACGGCTGATGGGCACGGCCAGCACGGGTTCGGGCCGCCGCGAAAGCTATCAATCCATCCCCATGCCGCGCATGACCAACACTTATATGCTGGCAGGCGACGACGAGCCGGAAGATATTCTGCGCTCGGTCAAGCGCGGGCTTTACGCGGTCAACTTTGGCGGCGGGCAGGTGGACATTACGAACGGCAAATTCGTCTTCTCGGCGTCGGAGGCTTACCTCATCGAAGACGGAAAAATTACCGCTCCAGTGCGCGATGCCACCCTGATTGGCAGCGGGCCCGAGGCGCTGAAGCACGTGTCGATGGTTGGGCATGACCTGAAGCTCGACCAAGGCATCGGCACCTGCGGCAAAGACGGGCAATCGGTGCCGGTGGGCGTGGGAATGCCGACGATCAAGCTGGATAAGATGACGGTGGGTGGGACGGGAAGCTGACGGTATAGCCGTCCCCTTTGAAGAATGTGGGCCAGGCTGCTGGCTGATCCCCAGGCCGGGAGCAAGCATCTGAACTTGGCTCAGGCAGAGACGGCCGCGCTGTTATGATGAGTCCCAGATTTCCATGAAAACCCTGACGATGCCGTCTTCAGCGAAGTCTATCCTCTCTCGCCTGGCGCGGAAGCAGTTTGCCACCCCATTCAACCTTGCGATGGGCCTCATCCTGGCGGTGCTGATCGTTGCCGATGTCGTGCTTTCAAGAACAGTGCATCTTACCGGATTGTCAGTATTCCTGGAGATCTGGTCTGGAGTTCTGCTACTTATTGGCTGCCTATGCTATTGCATCCTGCGTCCGCTGCCGCGACTGATCGAATCCGTTGAATTAATCATCTGGGCTGTGCTGCTGAACAATGTGCTCTCGCCTTTGATTCTGATTGCGGGCAGAAGTCCCCGCCCGCTGATCGATCACAGCTTATGCGTGATCGACGGAGGAATGCATTTTTCGACTGAATTCATTGTCCATCTCGCCGCACAAGCGCCGGTGCTTAGAGTCGCGCTGGCTTTCACTTATCCTGTGCTTGGTCCGCTGGTCATCATTGCGATCCTGGCGCTTCCCGTTTTCGGGCACGCCGATGCAGCGCGCCGTTATATTTTGGGAACCACCTTGGCCGTGATCCTGACGTCGGCAATCTTCGCGCTCTGGCCCGCGGCTGGACCGTGGACTACAGAAAACATCGGGATAACGAAAGAACAGGCTGGGGTAACTGCCTACTTGATGCGCCTGAAATCCAGCGTGCCGGTCGAGGTGGACTTGAAGGATGCCGCAATCGTTTCATTCCCATCGTTTCATGTTGCGCTGGCTATTCTCACTGCCGTGGCCTTCGGTTCATTTCGCCGCTTGCGAGTTTGGGCGTGGGTGCTAACCGTGCTGATTTGTATCTCGACGATCACCACGGGATGGCACTATGGCATCGACCTGCTGGGCGGAATTGTTGTAGCGGTAGTTTCGATTGCCGCAGCGGGGCAGATCAAGGAAAGACCCAACTCAGGCTGCATCGTCGAGGCTGACCGTAACCCGGCGGCCGAGGGCTGAGGCGATGTTGACCAGCGCATCGAGGGAGAAGCGCGCAATGCGCCCGCGGAGCAGGTCGTTGATGCGCGGCTGCGTTACCCCACACCGCTTCGCAGCCTCTGCCTGAGTCCACCCGCCCTCCTTGACGATAGTCTCGATCTTAATCATAAGTTCCGAGCGCAGACTCAGGTTTGCCGCCTCTTCCGGCGTGTCGGCAAGCGCATCCCAAACATTGTCGAATTCTTCTATCTCCAGTTTTTTCATCATCGACCTCGCATCAATTGTTGGAACCGCTCACGTGCAATTTCAATATCCCGCTGGGAAGTGGCCCTGGCCTTCTTTTGGAAGGCATGGATCACATACACCGCCTCCGTCAATCGAGCGGTGTACACCACGCGGTACGTACCTGACTCCTCCCAAACGCGGATTTCCTCGACGCCTCTACCAATGGATGGCATCGGCTTGAAATCCTCCGCCGGAAGCCCCATTTGCACCCGTTCTAACTGGTGCCCAGCCTCTTGGCGAGCATCTGTTGGAAACTCTCGCAATGCCCTTCGAGAATCGCCGAGAAACCGGACCGACTTCATGGCAGCATTATATCCGATTGAATATACGTTGCAACCGCAAATCGCCGCCCTTTGTCAGTCGGCCGAGGGAACAATGACCAGGGCCGTCACCACGCGATTTCGCCCTTCCCGCTTTGCTTTGTACATGGCGTTGTCGGCCGCGTGAATCAGGCACTCCGGCATCCTTTCCACGATCTCACTTTGTCGAACGAAGGCGGTAGCTACGCCGATACTCACTGTAACCCGGCCTCCGCATTTCGGATTGCCCTCATGAATAATCTGCAAAGCCTCGACGGCCGACCGCACCTTTTCGGCTGCCGCGGCCGCGCCGGCGGCTAGGGTAGAGGGAAGAATGACGGCGATCTCCTCTCCGCCGTAGCGGGCAACACGATCCGTATCGCGCACCGCGCCGCTCACGGCAACAGCAACCGCACGCAGGCAGTCGTCTCCCTCCAGGTGTCCGTACTGGTCGTTGAACAGCTTGAAATGATCGAGATCGAGAAGCAGCAAAGAAATTTGCGAACCATAACGCACGGTGCGCTTCCACTCCCACGCCAGCACTTCGTCAAAGGCGCGGCGATTCAAGAGCCCTGTCAGGCCGTCGGTGAGCGCCAATGCAGAGAGTCTTTCCTCCAACCTGACACGCTCCGTGACGTCGCGCATGACGATAACGGCCTCCTGGGGCTCTCCTGTGGCGGGATCACGCACCAAGTGGGCGTTTGCCTCCATCCACGCGACGGAACCATCTTTTTTTCGCATCCGGACCGACGCGGATACGGCCCGAGCGCCTGGCGTGAGAAGGCGGGCGTAGGCGGCGGCAAAGACAGGGTAGTCTTCAGCAAGAATGAGGTCATCGACCATCCCGCCTATCCTCTCTTCCGGTTTCCAGCCCAGAAGCTGGAAGGAGGAGGGAGAAATATACCGGATCACCCGATCCACTCCAGCGCGGCAGATAATATCGGCGCTATTCTCCGCGAGGAATTGGAAGTTGAGCGCGTCTTCTTCAGCCCTTTTGCGCTCCGTGATGTCGCGCATGACCATGATGTGTTCTTTGGGCTCCCCGGTGACGGGATCGCGCACCAGGCGGACGTTGATCTCCACCCACAGGATCGCCCCATCCTTCTTTTTCATCCGCACGGTCGTGACGTCGGCTTGATCTTCTGAAGCGAGAATTCTGACACGGGCAGGAAGAAGAAGAGGCAAATCTTCAGCCAGGATATAGGCCTCTGGCCCCTTGCCTACCAACTCCTCCGGCTTGAAGCCAAGCAGATCGAAACAAGAGGGGGAGATGTATTGGACTACCCGATCGAAGCCGGAGCAGCAGATGACATCAACGCTGTTTTCCACAAGGGATTTGTAGTCGATGGCGTCTTCGTCAGGCATAGAGCCCTTCACCTTCAACCCCAGGGGCATCTTGCCGGAGATTTCCATTTTGCTTCCAGGGCTACGAGGCACTATAGCACCAGTTGTCGCCGTTCACGATCATTTCCGTACTTGTTTCAGGCCCAAAACCCCAGGCATCCACGGCAGGGCCTTTGCAATGGCCATGAAGTCATGATTGGCCTTATTTCGGCCCCTGACCCTTTCCAGATCGAACGGCAGGAAGTCCGGACCCTGACGAGAACCTCGCGGCATCACAGACGGTTTATGCTTGCTCTCAGCATGGGGAAGCAGGAGAGAGGTTTGCGATGAGGGTGCTGATCTTTGGTGCTACGGGCATGGTGGGACAAGGGGTTCTGCGCGAATGCCTGCGCGCCCCGGATGTGGAAGTGGTGACGGCCATCGGCCGCAGCGCGTTTGGGGCGTGCAACCCGAAGCTGCGCGAGATTGTCCATGCGGAGATGGGCAACCTTGCAGCGGTTGAGGATGAACTGGCAGGCTTCGACACTTGCTTCTTCTCGCTGGGCGTCTCGTCGAGCGGCATGAAGGAAGCCGATTATGAGCGCATTACCTACGGGCTCACCCTGGCGGCAGCGGAGACGCTCAGCCGGCTGAATCCGGGGATGACCTTTATCTATGTCTCAGGCGCTGGAACCGAAAGCTCTGAACGGGGACGCGTGATGTGGGCGCGCATCAAGGGACGGACGGAGAATGCCCTGCTGCGTCTGCCGCTCAAAGCATTCATCTTCCGCCCCGGCCTGATTGAGCCGCTCGACGGGATTCAGTCGAAGACGCGCGCCTATCGCATTCTGTACAAGATAGCCAAGCCTCTGCTGCCGCTGCTCCGCTGGGCACTGCCAAACCTGGCACTTTCGACGCGCGACATTGGCCAGGCCATGTTGGCCGTCTCGCGGCACGGTTATGAGAAGCGGATTCTGGAGACCAGGGACATTCGGCAAATGGCCCAGGGCTGAAGACTCGCCAAAAATGCGACCGCCCCGGCTGGCCAGTTCGCCTCCTTGTGCGCGTATCATGGCGGGTATGAATATTGAGGCGATTCAAACGGCAATCCGCGAGGCCGGCTTTGACGGCTGGCTGTTTTATGACCATCATCACCGCGACCCCATCGCCGGGCGCATCCTGGGCATGGACGAAAAGGCGCACGTCAGCCGCCGCTGGTATTACTTTGTGCCCGCCACGGGCGAGGCGCGCAAGCTGGTGCACCGCATCGAGCAGAAGCGGCTGGACGAACTGCCCGGCGCCAAGGCGATGTATTCGAGCTGGCAGGAGCTGGCCGCCGGAATCGAATTGATGCTAGCCGGAGCGCGCACCGTGGCTATGCAGTACTCGCCTGACAACGCCATCATGACCGTATCGATGGCGGACGCGGGGACGGTGGAATTTCTGCGCGGACTGGGCAAGCAGATTGTCAGCTCAGCCGACCTGGTGAGCCAGTTTGAAGCGGTGCTGAACGAAGAGCAGATGGCCAGCCACGCCGTTGCGCAGCGGGCCATCGACGGCCTTCTGGCTGAGGGCTGGAAGGAGATTGGCCGCCGCCTGCGTCCGGGCGCCGGAAAGGCGGGCGCCTACTCCGAATTCGATCACGTGCTATGGCTTTGCGAGGCGATGCGCCGCGAAGGCCTGGTTTGGGACGACGGGCCAAACGTGAGCGTTAACGCCAACTGCTCCGACTCACACTATGAGCCGACCGCCGCGCTTTCCGCGCCTATTCGGGAAGGCGATTTTCTGCTGATCGACATCTGGGCGCGGGTAAACAAGCCTGACAGCGTCTACTACGACATTACCTGGACCGGAGTGGTGGGGCGCGAGCCAAGTGCGCGCGAACAACTGGTCTTCGAGACGGTCGTAAACGCCCGCGACGCGGCTATTCACGTTGTCGAGAACGCCTTCGCGGCGGGACGGCCGATTTGTGGCTTCGAGGCCGACGACGCGGCCCGTGCGGTGATTCAGACGGCCGGCTTTGGCGAGTTCTATACGCATCGCACCGGGCACAATATTGGCCAGGAGGTGCATGGCGTGGGCGCGAATCTGGATAATCTGGAAACCCACGACGTGCGGCTTCTGCTGCCCAACACCTGCTTCTCGGTTGAGCCGGGCATCTATCTGCCGGAGTTCGGCGTGCGCAGCGAGGTGGATATGCTGACCGCGCCCGGCAAGGCCTGGGTTACGGGGCGGATTCAGCGGGAGTTGGTGCGGATCTGAGCTGAAGAGGTCTCTGAACGCATGATTTCGTAACTTCAGGTTCGAGGTGTCCCACTCTTTCGCCAGAAAAATGGCGAAAGAATGGGGCACGGAGCAATAAGCCGTGCGAAGGAGTATTGCCATGACAGAAACCGGAGCTTTTCCCTATGAAACCCGCCTCAACATCCTGCATGGGCCGCTGGAGGTCATTGGCGTGAAGGCCCTTGCGGATGCCTGCGAATACAAGTGGTTCAATCAAACGCTCTGCAAGGTGAACGCATCGGTCGTCCGCATGGGCGTGTTCGAGGGCGAGTACCACTGGCACAAGCACGATGAGGACGACGAGTTCTTCTATGTCGTGGAGGGCAAGCTGCTGATCGATCTCGAGGGCCGGAGCGTGGAGCTTGAGCCGGGGCAGGGTTTTGTGGTTCCAAGGACCGTGGTGCACCGCACGCGCGCTCCCCGGCGGACTGTGGCCCTGATGGTCGAGAATGCGGGAATCGTTCCCACGGGAAACTGATCGGGCCGTCTGCCCCGGCTCCGGATTCCTGCCCTGGTACGGTATAGTCAAAAAGGAATGGCAACTGAAGAAAACAAGAACGGTGCGGCAGAGGCCGGTTCGCAAACGGTATCGCAACAGGGGTTTGTCTACCTTCCCCTGATCGCTGGATGGCTGGTGCCCGGCGCGGGGCATTTTCTGCTGCGCAAGTGGGGACGCGGGGCGCTGCTTTCGGCGTCGATCCTGGGAATGTTCGTGATGGGGCTGGCCATGCAGGGCAAGCTCTACGCCAACGCGCACGACATTCTGGACATTCTGGGACTGGCTGGCGACCTGGGCAACGGGTTGCTTTACATTGTCAGCCGGGCTCTGGGTCTGGGCGCGGAGCAGGTGCAGGTGACCACCGCCGATTACGGCACGCGCTTCATCGTGGTGGCCGGCCTGTTGAACGTGATTGCCGCCGTGGATGCGCACAATCTGCGCACGGGGAGGAAGTCATGACCCACTTTGCGGCGGTTGTGCTCTTCGCCTTGTTTGCGTCTGTCGTCTTCGGCGTCACCCAGCGCGAGACGCCCCGGCGGATGATCCGTTACGGAATCTATTGCTTTGTGCTCTTCGTCGCCGCGGCGATTGTACTCAGTTGGCTGATGTTTTTCATCGCGCGCTAGGCTGCCAGTTGAAAATCAATTTTTCCGTCCTCGCACAGAAAAAAGCCGCGAAGATGAGGCCCTTGACTGTCGATTCACTTTTTGCCTGCCCGTAGGCCGTTCCCGGAGCATAATACTTACCTAAGTATATGAATATAATCGACTTCTCGCGCCTGCGCGAAAATAACGCTTGACACACAGAGCGTACAAGCGCAGAGTATATGTGTCAGCGTCCGAATGGGACGGCTAAGGCCGTGCACTGACCCCGCCGGAAGATCGGTCCCCACCCGAGTGTAGGGATTCAAAGAGGTCCCAATTAGATGTTCTCAAAGGAGACCCAAGCGGGTCTCCTTTGAGTTTTAGTCCCTGATCGGCAGCTTGTTCAGCGTGTTGTGCAGGATAATAAGGAAGCCGATAGGCTTCTTTGAAGTACCGACCTTTCTATCAGGAACATAAGCGCTTTGGATGTATATATTTACGCGTCCCTTTCGAGCTGACTTAGAGGCCGTGAAGAAGACGTGATAATTGACGGAAACCCCGTCCTCTCTAATTACTTCTACTGCGACAAAATTGCCGTGGCCGGTGTGGAGGCACTTCCTTTGCGCCATCGTCTCGATGATCCCAGGAAGCCGCTTCGATAGCTCGTACCTCTCGAAATCAAACAGACGCGTCTCGCGGGCGTCCGAATAGGTCAAGTCCCTGTCGTACTCGCCGGTCGGCAGTTCATGGGAGAAGCAGTGGAGACTAAAGATCACGTCCACCGTAAATATTACGGCAGGCTTACCACTCTGGGCCGGACGCTCAAACTTGAAAGTACGCGGGTGAAGATGCCTCAAGTCATATCTGACGCCGCCGAGTTCGAAGTCCTTCCATTGCACAGGTTACAACTCCTCCATTGTCCGAGCCGTAAATGTTCTTTGCCGGCTTTCCGACTCCCATTCAGGCCATGTTGCTCCGCTGCCAGACGGCGGCGTCGAAGCTGTGCGCGCAGTCGTACCCCTCGGCGCGGTAGAGCTCGATGGCTTGGGAGTTGGCTTCGGTAACGGTGAGTGAAACCTCGGAGACGCCCTGGCGCAGGAAGCAGGAAGCGGCCAGGTTGAGCAGCATCCGGGCCAGGCCGCGGCGGCGGAACTGGGGATGGACGCAGATCTGGGTGATGTGCCCGCTCTCCGGGCTGACTCGGGAGCCCAGCACCATGGCCACCATCTCCCGGCTGATGCGATCCACCACCACGTGGGAGACCTGCGCGGAGAAGGCTCCGCAGCCGGAGTAGCGGACGATGTTGTTGAGAAAGCGCATCGAGCCAAACACCGAGCGGTACTGGTCGTTGACCACGCTGTCGGGATGGCCCTGGTAAGCCGCGGCGATGAGTCGCGCGGAGGAGTTCAGGTCCTCGTCGCGCCAGGGACGCAGCTCCAGCCTGGCGGGCAGACGCACGCGGGGCTCAGCGAAAAAGCCGCGCAAGGGGCGCACCATGAAAAGCCGCCGGAAGATCTGGAAGCCCGCATCGAGGAAGATGGAAGCGTGGGAGCCGGAGGGGTGCAGCAGCAGTTGCGATTCCACGCGGTCCACCTGGGGCGAGTTCAGCAGCAGCTCAAGCAGGTGCATGAGCAGCGTTTCCTCAATCTTGCGGGCGGAGAGTTCGTCAGCCTGGGCTTCGAGGGCGAACCTCCCATCGGCGCGGGGGCCAGGCAACGCAAAAACATCGCCGATGACAGCCTTGGTCTCCTCGTAGACGCAGAAGACATAGCCGATAACCTGACCTGCTTCCAGTGCCGCGTAGCCGGGCAGCATGTGGCTGTCGAGATACTGCATCAGCAAGTTTGCCGAGACGCGGTAATCCCAATGCAGGCGCTGCTTCCACAGTTCGCCTTCCGCCTCCAACACGGGGCGTAACACCGGCGCAGCAAAGTGCCGCAAGTCGAGAATCTCGATGGAAGCGCCCGATGCCATGGTTCTCCTTTTGGTGTGCCGACCGTTTAAAACCAACGGAGGTCGATTGGAATCCTCAAAGAAGCATACCTCAGGGAGCAAAGATGCCGCGGGAAAACGCGCTGCTTTCCATCCGAGGACAGAAATCGGTCGCTTTGCTGCGAGTTGCGAGCCAACTACAACTGGAGGTTCGGTCCAGTTTACCGGCTGCCGACCATGTAGACTACCAGACCCTGCTCGGGCCAACTGAAGAGCTGCTCATAGTGCCGGCCCTCCAGGTACTCTTCGAGCGCCGCCTGAGTATGCAGGTCCACTCCACCGCGGCCGGTGACTCGCGCCACCAGCAGGTGCTGCTCCTCCGGCACGCCGCTCTCCTCGTAGTTCACCACTGCGCGATTGCGGTAGAACGCGAGGCCGTACTCGACGTCGCGCCGGACGCGGAAGACCGCCACCGTCTCGTAGGGGGAGGCGGAGGTGAGCAGCCGCTCGGCCAGCGGGCGCGCGGAGTAAGAGCGGTCCAGCAGATGAATCACACGCTTGGTCTGGGAAATGGCCGGAATGCCGAAAAACGGGCCCACGCCGTAGAGAAACAGGACCAGAACCATCAACACGCCTGTGGTGACCAGGCGCAACCGGGACACACCGAAGCCCTTGACCACCACGACGATCAGCAACGCCGCGCCGATGGAGGCCAGCAGAGCCACCGCCAGCGCGCGCGAGGGCGGCATCTGCGCGCCGTGGGCCACAAACCAGGGCAGTAGCAGCGCGAACATGGTCATTACGGCGCAGAGCACCGCGTGGCTCACCAGCACCCAGAGTTGGATTCCCCCCTGACGGCGCCGGAAAATAAAGTCCCCGGTGAGGATGGTAATGGGCGGAATGGAGGGCAGGATGTAGCCGGGCAGCTTGGATTGCGAGCAGGAGAAGAAGAGGATGGGAATCAGCGCCCACAGGACAAGAAACTCCGGAAAGGCATCACCGGGCTGGCCGGCGCACGGCTTGCAAAGGCGGGAGCAGCGCACCCGCCACTCACACCAGGTGGTCTGAATGCCGTCGATCAGCGCCCGCACCGCGATCACCGTCCACGGCATCAGCGCCAGCAGCACCACGACCAGGTAGTACCAGAATGGCTGCTGGTGCTCATAACGATTGGTGGCGAACCGCTCCAGATTGTGTTGCAGGAAGAACTCGCGGAAGAAGGTGGGATTCTGGTGCTGCACGGCGATGAACCAGGGCAGCACCATGGCGAGGTAGAGCAGCGCGCCGGGCCACCAGAACGAGCGGCGCAGAATCGACCAGTCGCGGCGCAGAAAGGCGAAGGCAGCCACGATGACGAGGGCCAGAAACGGCGCCACCGGTCCCTTGGCCAGCGTGGCGACGCCGGTGAAGAAGTAGATGTCGAAGAGCCAGAACTTGGAGTCGGTCTCGTACCAGGCGTACCAGCCCAGCAGTCCAATGGCCAGAGGCGCCGCCATCTGCATATCTGTCGAGGCGCTGCGGGAAAAACCGATGATGGCGGCGGAGGCTGCCGTAATGAGCGCCGCGTCCAGGTGCCCGCCAGGACGGAATCGCCGCATATGCAGATAGATGAGCACCACCATGATGAAGGCGAAAGTGGCCGCCGGCACGCGCGCTGCCCAGTCGTGCACACCGAAGTCCCGAAATACGAACATCGCCCGCCAGTAGTAAAGGGCCGGCTTCTCAAGCCAGGGGTGGCCGTAGAGATAAGGGGTGACGCAGGCGCTCAGCCGGTCCTTCAGCGTGTGGGCTGATTCGAACCGGTTCAGCATTTCATGGGCGATCTGCGCATAGCGGGGTTCGTCGGCGCCAACCAGCCCCAGACCGTCGCCGCCGAAGAATGGCGTCAGCCCGTAAACCAGAAAAAAGATCGTGAAAGCAAGGAAGAGAAGCGCCTCGCAAACGCCCGGCCAAGGAGGAAAACGCCAATGCAGTTCACCGGGAGAATTCGGGTCGGGAGGCACCAGAAAAGGCTCAAGGTAGCCAAGGAGCCAACTTGGCAGCCGGTTGCGACGGCCCAAGGGCGAGTCTGGAGCAGATGATTCCTGAATAGTTTTCACTCCCAGCGTTTCTCCAACGGGCAGAATGCGCTTGCCTCACGCAGCTAAATGAGCCGACTTCGGTCAGGGCGGTTGGGGGGAGCTGACCGGTCCCGGCTAGAGTCCATACTTCCTTGAAACGCAGGGATCGTGCTGCGCTTCGACAGGGACAAGGCTAACAGATTCGGACGGAAACGGAATGGGTTCATTGGCCTTCTTCCCCAGCCAGGGAGGCTACGCTAGGGCGCAATTGGGCCAGAATTTCATCGAGCGCGCGGGGCAGCGGCCCCTCGAGGGTGCAACCAGCGGCGCTTTCGTGGCCTCCGCCGCCCAGCCGCTCGGCAATGGCGGCCACGTTCACCTGGCCTTTGCTGCGCAGGCCGAGCCGGATGCGCCGCCCAGGCAACTCGCGCAGAAAGACGGCGGCTTCCACTCCGGAGACGTACAACGCAAAGTTCACAATGCCTTCGCAGTCCTCCTCGGCGGCGCAGGTGCGCACCATATCGTGATGCGTGACCCACAGCCAGGCCAGCCGGCCCTCGCGCCTCAGATTGCCGAGCGCCGCGCCCAGCAGCAGCAGCTTCGAGGCGGGCGTAGAAAAATACACGTCCTGGGCGATGCGGACGGGGTCGGCCCCTGCCAGCACCAGCTCCCGCGCCAGGCCGAAGGTGGAAGCCTGCATGGAGCCGTAGCAGAAGCCTCCGGTGTCAGTCAGCACCGTGGTGTAAAGGCACGTGGCCATCGAAGGCGTAACCGTGGCCCCGGCGGCCTTCGCGAGCCGGTACACCAGCTCGCCTACGCTGGCCGCATCGCGGTCTATCCAGTTCAGGTTGGCAAACTCGCAGCCGGTGGCGTGGTGATCGATGTTGACGGTGAAGAACGGCTCCAGGCCGCTCAGCCTGGTGCGTTCCAGGCCGTCGCACTCCAGCAGAATCACGGCATCATAGGGGCCGTGTACGAGCTGGGCGGTACGGATTTCCTCCGCACCCGGCAGAGCGCGATAAATGTTCGGAATCCGGTCGGCGGTCACTAGGTCGGCGTGCTTGCCCATCTGTTCGATAAGCATTCCCAAGGCCAGCATGGAGCCCACCGCATCGCCGTCCGGCCGGGAGTGGGAGCAGACCAGAAACCGCTCGCCCTGGCGCAAAATATTGAGGATCGCTTCGATTCGGTTGGTCGGCCGGCTCTGCGGCGCGGGACCGGGTGCAAGGTTCGGCGCAAGGCACGACGCGACAGCTACTGCACTGCTCTTCGGATGGAAAGCCGGATTGCGGCTGGAATGATCCATGCGCGGCTACTCCGCCGGGGTCCTTTCGTCCGCAGCGGGAGCCTGCTCGACGGGACTCTGCTGCGTGGCGGCCTTCTGCCGCTTGCGCTGCCGGCCCATCAGCTCGTCGATGCGCGCCTGGAAGCGGCCCGAGCGGTCAGCAAGAAAGCTGAGATCTGGCACGTGGCGCACGCCCATCCGTTCCTTCAGTTTAACGCGGATATAGCCCGTGGCGGCCGCCAGGCCCGCCACGGTGTCTTCTTCGGCTTTGGCAATGTCCTTGACGGCGCTGTCGACGGCCACATATACCAGCGCTGACTTGGCGCCGAGATTCAACACCACCTCGGTTACGTAGCAGAGATTGATGCGCGGATCGACCAGTTCACCCTCGATCATTGCGCCGATCTCCTCGCGCAGCGTCTCCGCCACCCGGTCCTGGTGGTGCTTCCGTCCTCTGTGCTCTGGCATGATCCCCTCCATCTCTGGGCAGACCATTCAGGATATCAGAGGCACACCGAAAACCGGGAAAAGCGGTTGTCGCGGCGGACCGGCGCAAGGAACCGGAATCAGTTCCCGGTATGCTGCCCGGTCCTCTTTGGACCGCTGGATTTGAGCATGAACGGAAGGAAGAACATGGCTGCCGCTCCGACCCTCATGCGAGACCAGGGCTTCCACGGTTCATATTTGCCTCAGCTCTCGATGTAATCCCAAAAGGCGTCGGCCAGCTCCGCGCCCAGTTCGTTGATGATGCGCCGGGCGGCTCGCTCGACCTCTTCGATGAGGCCGTGCAGGTAGTCGCGGGAGCGGGAGATGGCGACAACGCCGATGGTGGCCGACTGCCAAACCACCGCTTCGTCCATCTCGGCCACCGAGACATTGAAGCCCTGTTTCAGTTGGTCCTTGAGCGAACGCACCACCTGCCGCCGGTCCTTGAGCGACTGGGCGTGCTCAATGCGGATTTCAAGCATCAGTTGGGCGACGGGCATAGCGTCACAGGATTTACACCGTCAGTGTAAGACGTGTTGCCGCCGGCTGGGAGGTTTTATTTTGAATCTGTTCAGCAGATTACGGCTTTTGTAGCAAACAGCTTCGCAGTCTACGCAAAGGCTCCTTCCCTTCCACCCCGCGAAATGGACCCGGCGCTGAGGTCCCAATCCCCTTCTGCCATTTGACCCCCGTCCAGCTAGTTGCTAAACTGTAATTGCGGGGTGGAGCAGCCCGGTAGCTCGTTGGGCTCATAACCCAAAGGTCGCTGGTTCAAATCCAGCCCCCGCAACCAAAAACCAACACAAAATAAAGAATTTAGAGAGAGTCGCCTTAGGCGGCTTTTTATTTTTTGGCCTGGCTGTCCGTAAACTGTCCGCCTTTTCGGGCAGATACTAATTCTTAGCAGCTTTCATCTGGATCACGTGAGAGTGGCTTGACTGCTGTGCGCCATCCTTCAAGTAGCTCTCCGTTCGCTGCACCGCTTCCCGCAGGTCGTCCTCATTGACGATGTTGTAGCGGTCAAAGATGGCCCGCGTCTTGTGCCCGCTAATCGTCATGGCAACACGCTCAGGGGCGCCAGCCCGGACCATGTTGCGAACGGCTGTTCGGCGAAGATCGTGGAAGATGCGCCCTGTGTACCGGGTAGGGACAGGGGTTCCGCAGCGACTACAAGACTGCGCGTCTGAATTTAGAGGCTGTCCACAAGCATGGCAGAACATCTTCAACGCCTTTCATCCGCGTCATTGGCAACACACGACCCGTCTTTGTCACAGTTAAACCACAGAGTTGTATTCCTCGCACAGATTCCTCGTCCGTACCAAAGGGCATATAAAGTATGTCGATGATTCCCTGGGCGAAGCTCTCGACGTTATTGGCGCAAACGAGTACATCGGCTGGTATGAACAAAGCCCCGAGGGAGCCGACACCACCGAGTGGAAGATCGTCTATGATAAGCCGCTCATCATCAGCGAATTCGAAGGAGACGCCAAGGCTGTTCCCATAGTTTCCTAGAGGAAAAGGGGGCCAGTCACAAAAGAGCTTTGCTTTTCTATTTCTTTGCCATCCTGTCGAGCTCGGAGCCAGCTAGCAGAAAGCCGCCCACCCCATATACATAGCTCGCGGAAGGCTTGAACTTTCCTGGTTGTCCATCGATGGGCTGAATCGATCCCAGCCGTCCGTCCGCATAGACGTGCTTGAGTATTCCGGCCCAGGACCGCCTGACCACCGGCTCATACTTCGCCCGTTCCAGCACACCGTGGTTGATGCCCCAGGCGAGCGAATAGGTAAAGAAGGCGGAGCCTGAGAGCTCGGGCAGATCATAGGCCCCGGGATCGAGCAGTCCGCTGCGCCAAAGGCCATCTTTCCCCTGAATCGCGGCAATCCGCGCCGCCATCTCCCGGTACTGAGCTATATATCTTCTGCGGCTGGGATAGTCGTTCGGCATCGACTCAAGAACCTTCGCCAAGGCGCCCATCACCCAGCCATTTCCCCTGGCCCAGAAGAGCTTCTGCCCGTTCTCCTCTGTCTTCGTGAGGTAGCGGCCGTCGCGGAAGTACAGGTGCTCGGCCGGGTCGTACAAGCTCGCCGAAGTCTGCCACCACTCGCGATCCATGAAGTCCAGGTAGCGCCGGTCGCCGGTCGCGTCAGACATCCTGGCCAGCACGGGAGGGGCCATAAACAACGCATCGCACCACCACCAAAGCAGTCTGGAGGGATCGTCGGGACGCGCCACTAACTGATCCAGGACCGCCTTGGTGCCGGCCATTCTGACTGGATCACGCGTCTCCAGATACAGACCCATATAGGATTGCCCCAGCGCCATATCGTCGGCATGAGGAAATCTGGCATTGAGAAGCTTCCAGTCGAATCTTTGCGCCATTCCGGCCACCGCATCGTGATAGCGGGGATCCCCGGTCGTTATTGATGCCGCCAACATGCCGTCATACAAGGCGGCGTAGGTCCACTGCTGGTTGAATCTATGCTCTGCACGCGCCAGTTGCCAGCCGGCCACCTTGCTCACGGCCTTGCGGATGGCTGCGTGGGTCAGCGCAGGCGAAAGATCCGCGGCCAGCGGGCCGGGATCGTCCGGCGAATCCCCCGATGCCGCGCGATCCACCGGCGACGGGACCGCTGCGGACGTGGCTTCTGGAGCCTTCGGCTGAGCGATCTGGGCGCTTGCCGTTAACGCGGCCAATCCTGCCACCGCCGTGAGCATCCATGCAAGATGCCACGCGCCGTCCTTCATTTGAGCCGTTGCCGTCCTTCCAAATCCTGTCATTTTCTCCTCTGCAACACGCCGAATCGTCTCGAAGAGCTTGCCGGTGTAGGATACTCTGTTCAAGCGCCGGAAGGCGTCATCGGCGTTGTTCAGGATAGCCTTGCTGCAATTCCAGATGGAAGCGATTGAAGAAGATGATGCGGCAATCCAATCTGCTCGATAGAAGAAGGTTTCTTGAAACGGCGGCAGCGGCCGGCTGGAGTGCGGCTGCCTGCCTGGCTTGGGGTTTGCCTCGTCCCGCCGAGGACTCGGCCGCCTTCCGGCTGGCCGCCGAAACGGATCGCCAACGGATTCTGGCCGCCGGCTCCCGCTACCTCATGCAGGCGCCTCTCACCATCACGGCCTTCCCCGCAAAGCGCAGTGCGGGCGGAGCACATGACTTCTACTCCCAGGCGGACTACTTCTGGCCGAACCCGAAAGATCCGAATGGCCCTTACGTTCACCGCGACGGACAGAGCAATCCGGATAACTTCGACGAGCATCGCAAGGCGATGGTTGCGCTTTCGATGCAGATGCCGGCCCTGACCGCTGCCTGGCTCCTCACGGGAGATCTTCGCTATGGCCAGCGGGCCTGCGATCATCTTCGCGCCTGGTTTGTCGCGCCGGCGACGCGCATGAATCCCAACCTTCAGTTTTCCCAGGCGATTCAAGGCCTTTCGACGGGCCGCTCCATCGGCTCATCGACACCATCCATTTGGTCGAGGTGGCCAGGGCCGCCAGCTTTCTGATGCCTCAGATGCTTGGTGCGCGGGACAGCCTCGATGTGAAGGCCTGGTTCGCAAGTTATCTCGATTGGCTGTGCAACAGCGACCGTGGGAAGGAGGAGCGCGACACCCGGAACAACCACGCCATGTGCTGGGCGCTGCAGGCCGCGGAGTTTGCGCGTCTGCTGGGCAATGATCCCATCCGTCAGGAAGTCTACCGCCGCTATCGCGAGATTCTTCTCCCCGATCAGATGTCGGCTGACGGGTCGTTCCCCAGGGAACTGGCGCGGACCAAGCCGTACAGCTATTCCATCTTCAACTTCGACGTGATGGCCGGTCTTTGCCAGTCACTCCAAGGTCTTGCTCCCGATCCGCTTGCCTTCCACCTTGCGGACGGACGCGGTCTTGCGAAAGCCGCCGAGTTTATCTATCCCTATCTTAAGGACAAGGGCTCCTGGAAGTTGGCGAAGGATGTTGAGCACTTTGAAGCACTGCCTGTCCGCTCGCCCGGTCTCCTCTTTGCAGGCCTCGCCTGCCGGCGGCAAATGTACATTGACCTCTGGAAGACTATGAATCCTGATCCTGCGGACAAGGAGATCATCCGCAACTATCCCATCCGGCAGCCGCTTCTTTGGGTGTGACAGCGCAAACTGCTAAATTCCGTTGCCGGTTCCGTCTGCAACAGTTGAATTGCGGGGGAGTCTTCGGAAGCCTGCCGTGTTACCAGACATGCACAGCCAGAATCGAGGGCGCCCCGGTCTTCCCATCGACAACATTGACCTTCAGGACCGCCTCCACATTATGGTTTGAGAAGTCCCCTCCCATCTGCTCCCTAAGCAGTTGCATATAGTGGGGGCTGGTGGCGAATTGAGCGGCGGCCTCGGTTCCATTGCGGCCCAGTCCGGCCAGCGCCACCACCCAGCCGTCGGTAGTTGTATTGCGAAATCGCGCCACCAACGCATAATCGTCGGCGCTGGAGTAAGGGAGAGAATGATCGCGCGCCAAGTGCGACTCGGAATGCATCTGGTCTGTGATCGATGCGGCCTGGTCCGGCGAATCAATGGAGGCTGGCGAAAAATGAAAGCGCAGCGGTTGCAGGAGGCGAAGGGTCCACTGATTGTTATACCCGCCGATCAGAATGATCGAGTGCTCGCTGAGTTCCGTAAGTGGAATGGAAGCAGAGGCCACCAATTTCGGCGAAGCTCCGAAGCGCTCCAGCAGGCCGCTGATCTGGGCAATCGCAGCGGCGCTCTGCATGGAAACGAACGGGTAGTCATTGTCTCTGACGGCCGTGTGTACGCCGGAGAAGTTGTTTTGTGCAAAGACTACGCTTCCCGTGCAAATCATCACCGTGCGCTGGTCACGCAATACCGGCTCCCAGAAACGATCCACTGCTGTTTGAGGGGGAACAGCGCGGTATTTCCACAGCAACCCTGCAACGGCGAGAATCGCCATCATCGCTGCCACGGACAGCCATAATCTAGGTTTTTTGAATACGCTGGTTCGAGTCAGCGCGGGGTCAGGAGTGGCTCCGGTTCTCTTATCCGGCAGGAAGGAACCTTTCGCCGCAGCCAAAGAGGACGCTGCTTCCACTTCCGGCGCTCCGGTCTCCTGATTTGAATGATCGTCGCCCTCGGCGTGATGTGCCGCACGAGAACCTGCCTCGTCGCCGGACTCTCCGGGGTGGTTATGCGCGTGATGGAATTCGGGAATGTAAGAACCCGCAGGCAGCGAGATCCGGACATTGGAGCTCCGCTCGGACTCGGAATAGTAGAGCAATAGCCGCTTGCGCACTTCGCCGGCAGTGTACCGCACCACCGTATCGGCGCTCGTGTCGTAGATCGGAGGCCGGCCGAAGACCTCCACGCCAATGGTCCGTTCCTTCAATAGCTCTGACTTGCCGGCCAAAGTGTTTTCCACGAGATATTGCAGCAGCGCAGGGTAGCGTTTGCTGTTACAGAAATGGGGACTGGCAAGAATCTCATGCAGCTCACGCAGTATCGCTTCACATTCGTGCTTGTTCTGCGGATGCCAAGCCTCCCGGGTTTCGCTGCTGTTGTTCATTTTTAGTCGATTGAATCATACTCGCCGCTATTACGGCGTGCAAGAAGGTTTGTCACAAGAAGAGTGATAGCCTTAACACGCTCATTCTAAATCAGTTCACGCTCTTATTGGGATCAAACGGTTAGTCACTTGCCAGGCGCGAGCGACGGAGCGGAGTATAGCCCCAATTTGTTAAAGGTGCCCAGCCGCGAGGGGAAAGTTACCTGCTTTGCCACAACCGAAAAGATCGGCCAACAGGCGAATCAACAATCCCATCGCGCGGCAGGGTGGATCTTGTTTCAGGGAAAGAGAATCTCTTGGTTGACTTGTCACGACGGCAATTCGTGCTGGCGGCATCCCTTTCGGCTGCCAGCGGCCTGCTGCCCGCTCCGCTTCGCGCCGTTGCCATGGGGCCCGTCTCCGCGACCGGCCAGGCCGACGTCTTCTCCGCCCGGCTGGATTCTGGATGGCAGTTCCGGCGCGGCTCCATCGGGGAGATCAGGGAGGTCTGGCATTCCGGGCAGGGCAATTTATGGAAGGCGACCGGCCTGCCCCACTGCTTTAACGGACAGGACGCATGCGACCCCGACCAGCCCTACTTCCGCGGGCAGGGGTGGTATCGCACCCGGCTTCGCGTGCGCAATCCTTTTGCCAATGGACGAACGATATTGCACTTCCAGGGTGCGGGTCAAACAACCTCGCTTTGGGTCGGACCGATGCTCATCGGAACGCATAAAGGCGGCTATGACGAGTTCGCTTTTGACATTACCGATGCCGTCCGGCGGCTCCCGGCTGCGGACACCAGGGAGGGCGTGCCGATTGCGGTGTGTTGCGACAACACCCCCGATCCTGACCGGGTTCCGTCTGAGTTCAGCGACTTTTGTCTCTATGGTGGTCTCTATCGGCACGTAAACCTGGTCTATTTCCCTGCCGTGGCGCTGGATACAGTTCACATTCTGTCCACTCTCGCCGCGGATGGATCGGCGCAGGTGACGGTTCAATCCCGTCTGTACAATCCTTCTGCCCAAAACCTTCGCTGCCGGATTTCGGTTGAGGTTTCGGACGCGCAGGGCCGTCCCATTCATCGCGCCTCGCAGACGCTCTCCACCTGGAGCGATCTTGCCCGGCTGACGGAATTCCGCATCGCGGCGCCGGAGCTCTGGTCGCCAGAATCGCCGCATCTCTATCGCTGCCGGGTTACGCTGTCCACTCCTGCCGGGCAGACGCGCCTCGACGAGCGATTTGGCATACGCATGTACGAGTTTGTGGAGCACGGCCCCTTCAAACTCAACGGCAAGCGCGTGCTGTTGCGCGGCACACAGCGTCATGCGGATCATGCGGGCGTGGCTGCCGCCATGAGCGACGATCTGGTGCGCCAGGAGATGCGGATGATTCGCGAGATGGGCGCGAACTTCATACGGCTGGCGCATTACCAGCAGGACCGGCTGGTGCTCGACCTGTGCGATGAGCTTGGCCTGATGGTTTGGGAAGAGGTCCCATGGTGCCGCGCCGGAGTGGGGGGCGAGGCATTCCGGGAGAATGCCAAAGGCATGCTCACTCATATGATCGACCAGCATTACAACCACCCCTCGATCATTCTCTGGGGCCTGGGCAATGAGGACGACTGGCCCAACGAGTATCCGAGCCTCGATCAACAGGCGATACGCGCCTTCCTGACCGAGATGCGCGATCTTGCGCACCAGCTCGACGGCTCCCGATTGACCGCGTTTCGCCGCTGCGACTTCGCGTGCGATATCCCGGATGTCTACTCGCCCTCCATCTGGGCGGGCTGGTATCGGGGCAACTACCGCGAATATGAACACAGCCTGAACGCCTGGCGCAACCGCGTCAAGCGCTTCATCCATATTGAATGGGGTGCAGAAAGCCATCCCGGCCGCCACGCCGAAGACCCTGACGCAGTGCTGCGGAAAGTGCCCACCGGCGCCGGGACCGACGAGCGCGGGCTGGATTACCTGATGAGCGGCGGCAATATCCGCGTTTCGAAGGATGGCGACTGGTCGGAGACCTACGCCTGCGATCTCTTCGACTGGCACCTCAAAACCCAGGAGAAAATGGATTGGCTGACCGGGGCAGCGCAGTGGATTTTCAAGGACTTTGCCTCTCCGCTGCGTGGCGATAACCCCATTCCGCGTGTCAACCAGAAGGGGGTTGTGGAGCGCGATCTAACCAGGAAGGAATCTTATTACGTCTTTCAATCCTACTGGGCTGAGAAGCCGATGGTTCACATCCTCGGGCATAGCTGGCCTGTCCGCTGGGGCAAGGCGGGCGAAGAGCGCAGCGTGCATGTGTACTCAAACTGCGATCGCGTAGAGCTCTTCCTGAATGGCGTTTCCCTGGGCGTCATGAGCCGCGACAGCCAGGATTTCCCTGCCGCGGGACTGCGCTGGAAAGTGGCATTTGCGAGCGGGCCTAACCGCCTGCGCGCGATTGCAATCAAGCAAGGGGTGACGGTCACGGACGAAATTGGCCTGACCTACCAGACGGAGCCCTGGGGAGAACCTGCCGAGCTCCGTTTGTCTGAAAAAGCGCGCCAGGACAACCGGATTACCGTCGAAGCAAAAATCTTCGACACCCGGGGAGTGCTTTGCCTCGACTCCGCCAAGCTCATTCGATTCTCGCTGGCGGGCGCGGGCCGTCTCATTGACAACCTGGGGACCACGCGGGCCTCGCGCGAGTTGCAACTGGCGAATGGCCGCGCGGTCATTTCACTGATTCGATACGGAGGTTGCAGCATCAAGGCGGCGCCAGAAGGGCTTCCCGCTGCAACGCTCAATCTTTAACCACGGACGCGCGTCCGGGGCGCACGTGAATAGGCACGCGTTGTTCACACAGGAAGAGGATGGCCATGACGCAGCACAAACATCAAACAGAGGCATTCATAACAAGCAGCGGACCAAATGTGGGGAGGCTTATCATGCGGGCAAGTTCAATGTGTATTCGGAAAGGAATAGCCGGTTGGAAGACTATTCTCCTACTGCCAGTGCTGCTGGCGGCATGTTTATTGCCGGGCAGGATGATGGCGCAGAGAACAACCGCCACTCTGTTCGGCAACGTGACGGACGCATCAGGCGCGATGATTGCTAATGCCACCGTTATCATCGCCAACGTGGAGACGAATATCTCCACCACGGGGATGACCAATGGCGCCGGCGAATACCGCTTCGACCTGGTTCCGGTGGGAACTTATTCCGTGACGGTGACGGCCAAAAGCTTCAGAAAATATGTGCAGGCTGCCGTTCCGCTCACTGTCAACCAGACGCAACGCCTGGACATTCAATTGAAAGCCGGCGCCGCGGAAGAAACCGTCACGGTCACGGCGGAGCCGCCGCAACTCGACCTCGAAAGCGCGACCGTCGAGCGGACGCTGGAGTCGAGAGAGGTGGATAACCTGCCCATTCTGGACCGGAATATCTTCAACCTTCTTACCCTGATTCCCGGCGTGCAGAGCAATCAGGTGGGAGGCAACACCCTGGGCTTCAACCAGCAGGTGTTGCAGATGAATGGCGGCACCACCGCCGACAACACCGGCACGGTGAGCTATTACCTTGATGGCGGCTTGAATATGACGGCGCTGCGCATGACCGGCAACGACATGCCCAGTCCCGAGGCCATCGCCGAATTCAATGTGCAAGCCAGCAACTACGACGCCTCGTATGGAAGAATGTCCAGTGGCGTGGTTACCGCGCTGACAAAATCCGGCACCAACAAGTTTCACGGTTCCGCGTATGAGTTCAACCGCAACACGGACTTCGACGCCTCCAATCCGATCAACGTGGGCGGTGGAGTGGGAATCGTGCACCGCAATATGTTTGGCGCCACAGTTGGCGGACCTATCCGCCGCGACAAGACGTTCTTCTTTGGAGAGTGGGGCGAGGTTCGCCAGATCACGCCGCACGCCTTTTCGGGAGCCGTTTTACCGACCTTCACGGGCGGAACGACGAACGCCGGGCAGGCGGGGGGCGACTTCAGCGCGTTCCTCGGGTCGAGTAGCACGCTCGTCATCAACACGGCAAAACCCTTTACGCAATGCGGCGGCTCGGCGACGGTCTTTGTCGTCTGCAATCCGGCAACCGGATTGCCCTATACGGCCAACGGAACAAATCCCAGCAACATCATTCCCACGACGGCTCTGGATACGGCGGCAGCCAACGTTTTGACGTACATAAAAGGCTTCGAGAACGCCACCACTTCCACCGGCCTTCCTTCCTTCACCGGGCAGGAGGCGCAGCCGTACGATACATGGGAGTACCTGGTTAAGGTCGAGCACCAGTTCAGCGACAAGCAGCGCCTGGCGGCTTCGTATTTCCATAGCACGGGCTCCCGGCAGATTCCTTCCGGAAGCACCGTCAGTTTGCCCTGGGTCGCGCAGAATCAGAACTGGACCCAGAATCTGGCCAATGTAAGCGACACTATCACCTTCAGTAACAGCATCATCAACCAGACTTATGCCAATTTTTCGCGGCTCATGGGCGGCCGCGCGAATAGCTGGAACGCGGGCAAGTCCGGCCGGGAGTCGCTGGCCGCCTTCGGTTCCAACATCGCTGTGCAGGGGCCGGCGAGTCTTCCCCAGCTCGCGGTCTCGGGCTACTTCACGCTGGGCAATGCGATCGACGGCCCGGAAGCGGGAACGGACTTTTATGCGGTGCGCGACCTGCTCATCCTGAACAAAGGCACTCACTCGCTGACCCTGGGCGGCGAGGCATCGCTCAACAAGGACCAGATGGTCACCGATCTGAACAACTACGGTGTTTTCACCTTCAGCTCCAGCAAGACCGCGCGCAGCGGCAATGCGTTGTCGGACTTTGTTCTTGGCCTGCCCGGCACGCAGACTCAGGATCAGCCGGTTGACGCCATCGACAACTCGTTCTTCTACGCACTCTTTGCCCAGGACAACTGGCGCATCCGTCCGAATCTGACCATCGATCTCGGCGTACGGTGGGATTTGCAAACCGCACCCACCGACCCGCAAAACAAGGAGTCAACGTTCATCCCCGGCGTGCAGTCGACGGTCAATCCGCTCATGCCCCTGGGAGAGTTGGTTCCCGGCGACAAGGGCGTAACTCGCGGCACAATTGCCAACTCGTATACCCATTTCTCCCCGCGCGTGGGCCTTGCCTGGGATCCATTCGGCAAGGGGAAGACTTCAGTCCGCGCATCCGGCGGCATCTTCTGGGGCGGCATTTCCGGCAATGAGTGGAATGCGTCGTCGAATTACTATCCGTTCTCCCTGCGCTACACCTTCCCCAAGCAGGGTTCGCTCACCAATCCGTACTGCGCCGGCGGCGTCACGACCGGCTGCACATCGGACTCGCCCTTCCCGTTCTCCTACACTCCCGGCTCGGTCAATCCGATTCCTGCCGGCGGCACCATCGAAGGCGCCGTGCCCAACTTCGTTTGGCCGAGCACCTACCAGTTGACCGCCTCCGTGCAACAGCAGGTGACCAGGAGCGCCGCCATTGCCGTGGCGTACGTCGGATCGCTGGCGCGCCATCTGCCGATGTCGGTGGATGAGAATTATCCCGTCTTCAACACCACAACTCCCACCGCCAACACAACCAGCAACGTCAATGCGCGCCGCCCGTACTACAACACGACGAGCGTGAACACCGCGGGCGCGCCCACCCAGGAACTCGGCATCGCGTATGGAGTAACTTCCAGCCAGACCTCCAATTACAATGCGATGCAGATCACCTTCTCGCAGCGTGTCGCCAAAGGGGTCAGCTTCAACGGGTTTTATACGTGGAGCAAGAACCTGAACAGCGGCGTGCTGAATTCCAGTACTCCATCTTCCACTTCTACCGTGGAGGACCATGACACCCTGAAGATCGAAAAAGGCCCCGACGATTACGACATGCGCCAGGTCTTCGGCATGTACGTTATCTGGGTGCCGGATTACATTCACAATGCGCACGGTGCGGCGGCGGCCATCCTGAACGGCTGGCACCTCTCCGCGGTCATCAATCTACATAGCGGAACCCCCTTCAACATCACCACGGGTTCCGACAACAATCAGGATGGAAACACGACCGACCGGCCGACGCTGGTTGCCGGCGCCAACCCGCTTTCTACGAATCCGGTTATCGGCCGCAGCAGCCGTTCGGCGCTGGTCAAGGAGTACTTCAATCCCAGCTTCTGGACGGCCAGCACGACAACCGCGGAGCCAGTGGGCACCGTCTTCTGCGGTTACAGCACGTCGGATCCCACCGGTTGCGTCGGCGTTGGCCCGGGCGGATCGGATGGCGCGCTGCGCCGCAACAATTACTATGCCTCGGGGTACCGGGATGTCGATGCGTCGCTCTTCCGGGACTTTGCCCTCTGGCAAGGGATCAAGCTCCAGGCCCGCGCCGAGGCGTCGAATGTCTTTAACCTTGTCAGTCTCGGCGCGCCGAATGCAAACCTCAGTTCGGCCACGGCCGGCACCATTACCGGCGCAAGCAATATGCGCCAGATGCAGCTTGGCATGCGCCTGACTTTTTAAGCGGTGTCGCTGTAGTCTCCATAGCGCCTGCTCCGGTGAGCAGGCGCTCTTTTTTGCCTGTTTCTATAGAACGATTACAGCCGATCCATCCTCGGTCTCACGTTTCACCGCCTCTAGCCCGGATAATGCGTGAAGGCTAAAAAAAGCGAAAGCTACTAGACAGTGTTTATGGCATCAAGAGAGGCTTTCGCTTGCCTGATTCTACGTCGACACAGTGTTTGTTGTTCAGCGATTTGTACCAGCGACCTTTGGTGTTGTCCTTTGACCGGCGGCAAGGTTCCAGCGATGGCGGCGCGGTGCTGTTGCAGGCTGCCAATCGGATCTATGGCCTAATCGAGTCGATGGCTGCTTGTCTGCCCGTCTCAGCGACCAGCCTCCAGACCGTGTTATATGGCTGTGGCGACCGCTCAATAATATGGGCAATCTCATCAACCGGGAAACACGGCTGTTCCTCCTTTTCCCACTCAGGAAGTGAAAGTCCGTCGTATGCAGTCTCGGCGGTATGCTTCCATGCCTTTGCCTTGTCCCAAAATGAGGCGAAAGGCGCTGACGCTGTTCTTGATTGTTTTCGGGCTACACGTCCACTCATCGCTTGACAGTTAACCGTCGCATTGACTAGGCTTTCCCGCAATTGGTTTATCGCTGCGAGTGCGACTCCTACTTATCTTCTGCTGTCGGAATATAGACAACGCCTGATGGCCGGAACCCACTTTTGTGAAGCTAGCCCTTGCCTGGAAGAATACTGTCCGCAGTTGGCCCAACGAGGCCCACAGGTCATCAACCCGCTCAACGCCACACCGGCGCCCTGAGCGCCTAAGGTAAGACTTTTCGGGGGAGTAATCATGAAACGATTCATATGGGCAGGGATGCTATGCTGCATTCTCTCCACAATCCTCGCCTTCAGTCAGTCCGCCACAACCTCTCTGCGCGGTGTTGTAACAGACTCCACTGGCGCGCTTGTCCCTGGCGCTTCCGTTACCCTTTCTAATAAGGCCACGGGCAGCTCCCATCACGCGGTCTCGAACGCCTCCGGCTATTACATCTTCGCAATCATCCCTCCCGCGCGTTATAGCATCACTGTGGCCTCCGCTGGCTTTGCCTCACAGACTGTGACCGCCGCGCTGCTCGTTGATCAGCCGGCCACCATCAACTTCACGCTCAGCGTAAAGGCAGAGACCGTCACTGTAGATGTCAGCGCCACCACGGCGGCTCTCAACCTTACAGATGCCACCATTGGCAACGCTGTCGAAAACGCTACCATTGAGACGCTGCCGATGGAAGGTCGCGATCCCGTCAACCTGCTCAGCCTGCAACCAGGCGTTCTCTACGTCGGCAACGAGATCACCGATAGCCGTCAGGGATCCGTGGCCGGTGGACGCTCCGACCAGGGCAACGTCACCCTCGACGGACTCGACGACAACGACCAGATCGGCGGCGCAGCCTTCACCGGCATCTTGCGCTCGACCCTCGACTCGACCGAGGAGTTCCGCGTCACCACCTCGAACGGAACGGCAGCTTCGGGCCGCTCCTCCGGCGCGCAGGTCAACCTCGTCACCAAGAGCGGAACCAACACGTACCACGGTTCGCTCTATGAGTACTACCGCCCCACCAACACTGTTGCCAACTCTTTCTTCAACAAGTACGACGAGCTGGCGGAGGGTAAACCGAATATTCCCCAGAAGTACATCCTGAACACCTTTGGCGGCAGCACCGGCGGCCACATCATTAAGGACAAGCTATTTTATTTCTTCAACTACGAAGGTCAGCGCAAGGCCATCAGCGACGTCGTTCCCGCCACCGTGCCCACAGCTACCTTCATGGCCGGCGAACTCAGTTACCCTGACACTAAAGGCAACACCCAGACTCTGACATCCGGGCCAACTGGGCAGGTTACGATGTTGGACCAACCCTGCTTGGCTAGCGGCATTTGCTCCAGCACCAACCCTCCCGGTGCAAACGCCGCCATTCATGCCTACTATGCCAACGTACCCACCGCAACCCAGGTCACCGCTGGCACCTCACCTCTCGGCGACGGCGGATATAACAGCGGCGCCCTGTTCTTTACCTCTCCGGCGCCATCCACGCTCAACACCAGCATCCTCAAGATCGATTACAACCCAAGCAGCAAGCACCACGTGTTTGTCCGTGGAAACCTGCAGAAAGATACCGCGGCCGGCGATGAAAACCTCCCTGGAGAGGCACCCGCCAGCTTTACCGATGACAACACCAAAGGCATCTCGGCTGGTTACACCTGGGTTCCCACCCCCCACATTGTCAACGATCTGCGCTATGGCTTTATCCGCCAGGGCTTCCAGCAAGGCGGCATTGCCCCAGGCGAATGGGTTTACATCTCTGGCCTTACCCAGCCCCAGGCCGAAACCGGCAGCTATATTCTCCATGTCCCGGTCAACAACATCACCGACAACCTGAGTTGGAATCGGGGCGCGCACACCTTTGACTTTGGCGGCAACTGGCGCGGCATCACCAACTTCCACAGCAGCGATCAAGCCTCCTTTGACGGTGCCAGCACGAACGCCATGTATGCCAGCACGGCAGGTATGCCCGTGCCCACGCTTTCGGTCAACGGCCTTCCCAGCATGGCCAGCAGCTTTACCACGTCATGGATGTACGGCTACGGGGATCTCATGGGAATCATCCCGGAGCGCGTTAACGCGTATAACTACACAATCACCGGGCCGACCAGCGGCACAGCCTTGGCCGAGGGCGATTTTGTCACCAAGAATTTCCACGCCAACGAGTACGAGGGCTACGTTCAGGACTCCTGGCACGCACGACGCAACCTCACTGTGACTTACGGCGTTCGCTACACCCTCCTGGAGACCCCTTATGAGACCAAGGGTCAGCAGATCGCGCCCACCATCGATACCGATAAGTGGTATCAGACCCGCGAATTCGCCGCGCAGCAAGGCGAAGTTTTCGAGCCCGTAATCTCGCTCGCGCCCGCCGGCAAAGTCAACCACAAACCCGGATACTGGCCTGAGCAGAAAAAGGACTTTGCCCCGCGCCTCGGCATCGTCTATTCACCCGATGCAAAGACCTCCATCCGCGCCAGCGCTGGCATCTACTATGACCACTACGGCGAGGCCCTTGTAAACACATTCGACACAAATGGCTCCTACGGCCTTACCGCTCAGATCAGCAACGCCGCCGACGAGTTGGGCTTTGAGAACGCACCTCGCTTCACCGGTCCTCACAACTTGCCCAACATCCCCATGCCAGCATCCCCAACCACGCAAACCTTTCCTTTCACGCCGTCTCCCTACGGATTCGACATCGATTGGGGCATCGACAGCCACGTTAAGACTCCCTATGCCGAGTCCTTCAGCCTCTCCGTCCAGCGCGAATTGCCCCTGGGCTTCACTCTGGAGACCGCCTATGTCGGACGCCTCGGACGCCATCTTTTCCAACAACTTGATCTGGCCGAGCCGGTCAACTATGTGGACCCGCAGGGCGGAGGCGACTACTTCAGCGCCGCCAGAATCCTTTCCAAGGAGGTTGATGCCGCTCCGTTCGGTACGGAGCAAAACGGGATCTTCGCGGGAAACTATCAAAAGGTCAACGATAATATCGCTGCCATTCCGTACTTCGAGCATGTCTTTTCCTACATGGCGGGACAAGATTACCCGGGAGAAAACGCCACGCAGGCCATCTTTAACAATGGCTGGGCGCCGGAACGCTACACCAACGGCGAAACCTTGGCCTTGGCTATCTTCGATGTCTTTGGCATCTTCCCCGGCTCACCCAACACCGGCACAGGCGCCCCACCTTCAACCTTCTGGAGCAACCAGTTCTCCTCCCTTTATTCGCTAGCCCCCATCGGCACCAGCTCGTACAACGCGCTGCAGTTCACCCTTCGTCATCCCGCCTCTCATGGCTTGACGGTTGACCTCAACTACACCTTTTCCAAATCCCTGGATATAGGCTCTGAGACCGAGCGCGCAAACATCATGAGCAACGTGGACGACGCCTACACCAACTTCGCCATCCAGAACACCTGGAACCCCAAGCTCAATAAAGGGCCATCGGATTTTGACACCCGCAGCCTGATTACCGCCGACTGGTCCTATGTGCTGCCTTTTGGCCGTGGCAAAGCTTTGCTGGGCAACGAGAATCGCATCGCTGACGTCTTCATCGGCGGATGGCAATGGGCTGGACTAGCTCGCTGGACCAGCGGACTGCCCTTCACACTCGAGTCTCCCGCATTCCCAACCAACTACGACAACCCCGCTATGAGCTTTAACGTTGGCGGCGTCAAAACGCACAGAAACTTCGCAAATGGCGTTTTCCACGTCTTTGACGCTGCTACCGCCACCGCCATTGGCAACGGCATCTACACCGGCACTCCCATCCGGCTTCCTTACGCCGGAGAAGCTGGGCAGCGCAACAACTTCCGCGGAGACGGCTACCTGGACATTGACTCCTCGCTCACCAAGACTTGGGACCTGCCAGGCAAGATGAGACTCAGGTTCGCCGCTGAGGCTTACAACATCTCAAACACCGCTCGCTTTGACACCAGTCCCAACGGACTGAACCAGGCAAGCGCCAGCCCCAACCTCGGCACATACGACGAGCCCCTCTCTACTTACCGCCGTATGCAATTCGGCCTACGGCTTGACTTCTAAGAACCTTCACAAGATCCTATCGACAAAGGGCCGGAGCATATGCTCCGGCCCTTTGTCGATGACCAGTGGAGGTTGAGCGCCAACTCAATCAGGGCATCGATTCCATCAATCTTAACCAATCGGTTGGGGCCTCCGGATCGTTCAATGCCTCCTCCTGCGTGCAGGAATCCAGGAAGCTAACGCCGCTATCGCAAATACCTTACTAGAGCGTTTTCGATTCATTTGTTGACATTGAAATCGCATCAAAGGTGGCTTTTTCTTGAGGAAAAAGCCACTTGACTGTGTGCTTTCTGTAAAGAGCAGAATCGAAAACGCTGTAGCCCGCATTCTTTATGAAACAGATTGTGAACGGCGTTTTGGGCGGGTGTGAAATCGCCGGGTCTTAAACTCCGGGGCGAGACGAGGCCAGCGCCAGCCAGCGTTCGCATGAAGAGTCAGTCAGACGCCGGCGGCTTCTCATCCGCCACAAATGTCGTCCACGGCCCTGCCTTCATGTCATGCAAAATATACCTCTGCCACACGAACTGCGGATGCGCAGCCAGAAACGGCGCAGCCAGAAAGTCCTCGCCACACGGATGCCCAGCTCGGCCAATGAAGCTGAGCTTCACCGCCATATCCGAGTCCATCACCTTCCCGGTTACCGCGCCCGCCGGATCGAATGGCGGATCATGCCACACTTTTTCTCCGACAGGCGACAGATCCTCATGCCCGCACAGGCTGCGCTTGCCTCTGTCGACCTTATGCTCATAGCTGTCATAGTGGTCTGACAGATACGCCTCCGCCAGCGCCGTATCCAGCTTTCCGTAATGCTCCTGCATGAACTGCTCGGCGCGAATTCGCCTTGCATTCATCGAGCTCTCCGGATCGTTCGGATTGAATCCCGGCGTATCATCGCGAATCACAAGCGGGTCCGCCGGAAAGTTCGACGACACAAAATATCCATCCTTCTTCTTGGTCAGCGGCGTATGGCGCAAGCCCAACTCCAGGTACGCGATCTCGCCCGTTTTGCGATCACCGATCAGCCAGGAATTGGCATAGCCGCCATTGTTGCCCTTGCGCATGATGGCAGCATATTCGTCGATCGACGTCGCATACTGCATTGCCTTGCGCGACCTGTCGAACTCCGGAATTCCATTCACATCGAAGCCTCGCGCCATGGGCAGCGTGGTCTCGGTAATCATCAGCCCGCTCGCGTTTACGCCAAAGTCGTCCCCGCTGGTAATCCCGCCCGGCACTCCATCCATCAAAAAGCGCTGTCCACTTGCCGGCACAATATCGAAGACCACAGTATCGCGTTCGCCCCCGGCGTATGAGGACCAGTTGCTATGCGCGATCACAATTTTTCCATCCTTGGTCGCTGACCCGGTGGCAAGAAAGGCGCTGCACCTGCCTGGCGCAACCGCCCCCGGTGGATTCGCCTTGCCATGCTTCGAATTCAGCCACGGCAGATAGTAGTCGCTCAACTCATCATCGCCATTCAACGCAACAAGGTCCCACAGATCGACCGTCGATCCCTGCGCCTTCAGGCCCTTGACTATCCCCTTCAACTCCGACTGATACTCCGCATCGAGATGCGGCCATAACACGTTCTTTCCCGCCTTGCGAAAGAAGCTCCATGGACGCTTATCCACATTCGGCGCCGTAATCGTGTAGAGATGCACGTTGTCTTCAATTTCGCGCGCCAGCAGATAGCCGTGCTGAAACCCAATCTGCTCCGGCGTTCCGGCCAAATGCACATAAGTCCATCCGCCGGCTTTGAACTTGTAACTGCCATCGAGGCGAGGGTCGGGCGCTTTTAGCGGTGAAGCGGCAAAGGCGGCGGCAGACGTAGAAGCAAGAAGTAGCAGAGCGGCGAGACGCATCATGTTTGCTCCGGGAGATATCAGCTTCGAGGATTGCGGACGGTATAACCGGAATTTCCATTCCGGACTCCTGGCCATAAAAGAGTGTACTCCGAATTGTTACCACCAATCAATTGCCGTTCGACTTACAGACGAACGTTAGCGTATCATGATATGAAGATTGTGTAACTGGAGGGGCTGCCGTGGGGAGATTGAGCGGCACGCCTTAACTCGATGAAGAAAGCCTGCCATGTGGCCTATGGCTGGGTCAGGTCAATCTGAGAGCCCGCGACAAGGTGCTTAGCACTTATAGTTTGTGAACCAGGCCGCACTTATGAAATCCGTTTTGAAGAAGACGCTCCCTTACGACGTATCTCTGGATCGCAGCAGTCCTATACCCCTGTTTATTCAGATCGCGAATACGCTGCGGGAGTCCCTGCAGACCGATCTCAAATCGGGCCGGCTGAAGCCGGGAGATTCTTTCGCCACGGAAAGGGCGATCTGCGAGCAGTTCGGGGGCAGCGTGATTACCGCCAAGCGGGTACTTGACGACCTTGCTTCCGAAGGGATTCTTGTTCGCCAGCAGGGACGTGGCACTTATGTAGCCCGTTCGCGCGTCATGCAGGCATTGGACCACTCTTACAGGTTTGCAGGGGAGGTAGAAGAGCAGGGGTCAAGCAACCTCGAAGAACCTGCATATCGGGATCGTGGTAGCCGAGGCAAAGATTGCAAAACCGCTGCTGTTGAGACTGGGCGAGCAGGTGATTTTTTTAGAACGCTTGCGAATGATCAACCAAGAGCCATATTTACTGCATACATCCTATTTGCCGCAAAAGCTCTTTCCTGGCCTGGAACTCGAAGCGCATGACGGCAGCGCGCTTTATGACATTCTTGGACTTAGGTACAATCGGCAACCGGTTCGCTGCAAGGATACGTTTGAGCCGCTTCTGCTGACTTCACGTGCCGCCAAATTGCTGCAAGTTCCGGTTCGAAGCGCTGGCATGTTGGTGGAGCGAATCGCATATGACGCGGGAGGCACGCCTATCGAATTGTCTCTCGGTGTTGTTCGGGGTGACCGCTGGCGCCTAACTGTGGAACTGAAGTAAGGCATGACGATGAACATGCATGCATTCACCAGCAGCACTGGAATGCCACGATGTGCGGATGCGCATTCTCTAACTTGAACTGAGGTCATATTCATTTCTGGCATTCATCGAAACAGAGCTTTGCGGCGCCCAGAATTCCAGCTCGGCTCCCCAAACGGCTGCGCACAACACGAACCTGTTTCGCCGCGAGCGGTTGAGCCCATTGGCGTAGGGTTGGCGTGCGGGCGTGAGAAGAAGATTGCCGGCGGCGGCAACCCCTCCCCCAATCACGATGATTTGCGGATTCCGGATGCTCACGAGATTAGCAAGCCCCAGACCCAAAATACGGCCAGCTTCGGCAATCGTTTGTTTGGCCCTGTCATCGTCCGCGCGCGCCATCCATCCGGTACACCCTGATAACTCGCCATGCCCACGCAGCAGGCGCCCTCCGCACGTTCCATCGTCTTCGTAGACCTCAAGAACAATAGGCGAGTCTAGAAACTCGCCGCCGCCCCCCGGCTCGCTCGGAGGGACGGCAAGAGACTTATTCACGTTCCAGGCTGACAACCCATATTTCGTGCGGCGCAAGCGCCTTGTGCAAAACGGTGGCGCTTCCGTTCTGCTGGAGGGATACTTCAGCATCGGTAACCAGGTCACGCGCCTGCTTGGGCGTCCAGGGCAATTCGAGCGAGACCGTCGCATCCGCCGGCTGATCCGAATGACTGAAGACGAAGATAAACTGCTGATCGCTGTTGGTGAGCCGGCGTACCTCGAGCTCAGCAACGCCCGACCCAGAGACCTGAACTTCCGGCTTGACCCCAGCCTCTTCCGCAAGGGCGAGCATCAACGCCCGGACGGATACATCATGATTCCGCTGATAGGAGAGTCCTAGAAAGGAACCCACCAGAATCGCCCTGCCACGACCATATTTGTTCTCGACCATCGCTGCCGCGCCGGAGGAAAACGATGCCAGCCTCCGGCCCTTGCCGATGGTTTCAAGCTGCTCCTCGAACGCCGCGCCGGGAAGGGTTTGGCCCGCCGCGATGCCGGGCAGATTTGCGGCGGAGTCGATGACGATGTTCGGCTTGGCCTGCGGATCAATCAGCGTTTCCCGGGCCCCGAAGACCTCATCCAGGCCGAAGCCGGGAATGACAGGACTGGCGTGGCCTCGTTCGTCGTTCCAGGCAAGCCGCGCCTCGGCAACCACAGTGCCTCCTTCGCTGATGTATTGCTTCAAAGCGTTGCCCACGCTTTGCGCAAGCATCACCGGATACGGAAGAAAGACGATCTTGTATTGCCGAAGATGATCGATGTCCCAGGCTACCGGGCTGACGAAATCGACCGGAATCTGCTTTTCGAAGAATGCCCGGTAAACTCCCATGAGTGAATCCCGCTCTGCATTTCCCAGAGTGGATGGCGAGGGCTGACTTCCACCCACCATATACGAAAGGCGGTCATAGAACACTGCCACCTGTGCAGTTGCCGGCTGGGAGCGATTCAGATTCGCCGCGTTGCGCCCAATGATCGCCGCCGTCTTCCCTGCCGCCAGCGCGCGGTCGGTCAACGTTCCGTCCAGGTGGATCAATCCATACCCGTTCGACTCATAGCCCGCGTTCATCGGGTACCAGGCAAAGTTAGCCGTCTCCCTGGCGCCATGCGAAACCGCCTGCCACATCCAGAATTCTTCGTCTTGCGCGGTCACCGGGTCCACGATTTGCATGCCCGTCGCGCCTTGACCGGCCTGGAGCTCTCCAATCCAGAATCCCTTGCCGGATGCGTGCCCCGCAGAGCGTGTAAAATCCAGGCCCGCGGCCAGCATCCAGTACGGCCACGGACGGCTCGATTCGGAATGTTTGGGATAAATGGAAGTGCCGTAAAAATCGGCATTCTCTGACATCTTCCAGTCGTCCGGCTCACCATAGCCATCGGTCGGCGAAGTAAACAGGCCAGGGGCGTCGGCGTGACTGCTGATCGGATGCGTCGCATCGGCGGATCGTATCGCGTCGGTACGCGTCTTCAGATCGCCGGCCAGCTTATCGTCGATAAAGCTCCGCCAGTCGATATAGTCCGTATAGGAAAGGATGGTCGAGAAGCGCGGAGGCTGCACCTGGTCCCAGCTCTCGAACCCACGATACCATGCGGCATTCAACGCATCCAATGTCTTGTACTTGACGCGAAGCCATTGCCGGAATCGCTCCTGGCTTGCGCCACAGAAACAAAACTCCGGATTTTTAATCCAAGACAGATCGGCCCAATTGATTACATGCGGCTCGCTCCACACGTCCCAACCGTACAGGGCTGGAGAACGATTCGCATCGAGCGAGAGCGCTTGAAGGAAAGCAACGATTTCCCGCCGCACCGCGGCATAATCGATGCAGTATCCGGGAGCCGATTGCGATTCGATCACGATTCCGCTCCGGTCTACGTAGCGGCTGTCCGGGTATCGCCTCCCTACCCAGTCGGGAGCGGAATCCAGATAGACCTGGATAATCACTTGCAGCCCGCGCTCGTGGGCCAGCTTCAGCAACAGATCAAGATTTTTGAAGTTGTAGATTCCTCGCTGCGGCTCGGCCGTGGACCAATCCACCCAGCACTTGATGGTGTTGAATCCCGTCGCCTTGATCTGATCCAGATCCTTGCCCCATTGCGCCTCGCTGGTCGCATCGAGCGGGCTCATCATCGGCGCTCGCGCCTGCCCGCCTCCATACCATACGGCAGCGGGGAAAAATGGCGCGGGAGCAACCGCGGTCTGGGCCATGGCCGCGCTGCCAAGCAGCGCCGCCATCCCCAGTAGCAACACAATAATATGACTGCAACACTTTGCCTTTGCGCGAACAGAATCACGAACCATTAGGACCTGCCTTGAAGAAATCTTTCGTAAGCCTTGAAAACCTGCTGATTGTTGTCTGCCGGGAGTCCAACATTCGGAGAAACAATGATGGGGAACTTGGCTCCGCTCTCCATCAATCGAGTGCCCGTCTCCGCGACCAGCGCCATGGCAATCGAAACCGCGGCCGCAGTGGATCCGGCGGCCAACTTCCCCGACCTTCCTTCCACCGCTACAAGAGCATCTTCCGGTGGCACACAATTGTCAATCGCGATGTCGGAAACTTCGGCCAGTACTTTGCCGCTTGAATGCTTGGCCTTTCGCAGTTTCCGATTCTGGTGAGAGGAAACTGAAACCACAGTTGCGCCCTTCTTCCTGGCTTCGATTGCCATTTCCACCGGCGCAGCATTCAGCCCTCCATGGAAGAACACCAAAAGGCAGTCCCGTTTCTCTAACTCATAACTCTGAAGAATGATTGACGCATATCCTTCCTGCTGCTCCAGCCAGAGTAACTCCTTCCGCCGGGCTTAACAACATTGAACCACATCAGCCGCGGATCATAGAGCGCGATTTTCTGGCAAAAAAACGAATTCATCCAGGTGTATATTGAATGACATTATGGAACATACACGGCGGGATCTTCTCAAATTTCTCGGTACTGGCAGCATAGTTGCCGCGTCCTCATTCGCCGGCGCAACTCAGGTTGTGGGACAGCCTGGTGCCGACAATTCTGGCCTCCCTGCGGCAGCACACGCGCATGTTATGGCGATTGCCGCGCATCCCGGCGACGGTTTCTTCGCCATGGGGGCACCGGTTGCGCTTGCCGCACACCAGGGAGGCCATGGCACCTTCCTGAGCCTCTCACTCGGCAGCCGCGGTTCCACATCCATTCCAGAGGCCCGCTATGGCGCCATGCAGCGAGATGCATCTGAGTCCGCCGCCCAGAAGCTCGGCGCGCAAACAGTTTTCCTCGATAATATGGATGGCGAAGTTCCGGTCAACGAACAAATCAAGCTGTCTGTTTGTGACCTGATCCGGAAATACAAGCCCACAGCTATCGTGACCCATTGGAAGGGTAGTTGGCATAAGGACCACAAGGCTTGCCACGACATCGTCACGGATGCGGTCTTCTACGCAGCTCTGCCCGCAATTGTGCGTGACCTTCCAGCGCATAACGTCGCCAAGATTTTCTATGCCGACAATTGGGAAGATGCCAGCGGCTTCGTGGCAGATACTTACCTCGATACAACTCCTGTCTTCGACCGCTGGTTCGAGGCGTGTTCGGCCTTCCCCATGTGGCGCGGTGAGAATGGCTTTCGTTACAACGACTACTACAAGAGCCGGGCAGTAGCGTGCGGTTGCCTCAGCGGTTCGCAATATGCAGTAGCTCTCATGGCCTCCGCAGACCAACTTACTCGCCATCTTCGTTTTTTGTGACTTCATTCTCTTCGGGGCAGGCAGATTGGCGAAGCATATATTCCAGATGTGACATGCGAAGAAGATGCGGGTGTATGACCTTGCCCTCAGAGTGCGTATCTGTTAACAACTCGTGGTGCAAGTAGCTGAATTCCAAGTGAGGCGAAATCCTGGTCTGACCGAGCGGGAGGGGCTGGTCAGGGACTGACCCGCGATCTGCAATCGAGAGCCTATCGAATCGCCAGCCGTCTTCGCATAGAATCATTGCATGTGCGGAATCGTCGGTTATGTCGGCCCCAAGAAGGCCGTTCCTGTCATTATCGAAGGGCTGCGGCGGCTGGAATACCGCGGCTATGACTCGGCGGGCATCGCCGTGGGAAGTCCCACCAGTTCAACGCTTGAGGTACGCCGCGCGCCGGGCAAGCTGCACAACCTGGAAGAGATCTTGCGTGAGCATCCCATCGATGGCAGCTACGGCATTGGCCACACGCGCTGGGCCACGCACGGACGGCCCACCGAAGAGAATGCCCACCCGCATCGGGATTGCACGGGCCGCATCGTTGTGGTGCACAACGGCATTGTGGAGAACTATCTCGACCTGAAGCGCGAGCTCACCGCTCAGGGCCACAAGTTTGTCACCGAAACCGACACCGAGATCATCGCCCACCTGATTGAGCAGGTGCAGAAGGACGCCGACGCAGCCGGCGCGCCCATTCCGCTGGAAGTGGCCGTGCGCCGCGCGGTCAAGCGGCTCACCGGGGCCTTTGCGCTGGGCGTGCTGTCGGCTGCCGAGCCGGACAAGATTGTGGTTGCGCGCTTCGGCCCGCCGGTGATTATCGGCGTGGGCGAGGGCGAATCGTTTGTCGCTTCCGACGTGCCGGGCATTCTGCATCACACGCGCAACATCTACTTTCTGGCCGACGGCGACATGGCCATCCTCACCCTGGCCGGCGTCGAGCTGACCGACTTCGACGGCAACCCCATCCAGCGCGAACTTACGCACATCCTCTGGGATCCGATTCAAGCGGAAAAGGGCGGCTACAAGCACTTCATGCTCAAGGAGATCTGGGAGCAGCCGCAAGCCGTTCGCGACACCACGCTGGGCCGCGTTTCGCTGGATTCAGGCAAGGTCTTTCTGGGCGAGATGAAGATTGCCGACGAGGAGCTGGCCCGCGCGGCAAGCATCAACATCGCCGCCTGCGGCACCAGTTGGCACGCCGCGCTTACCGGCAAGTACATGATCGAGCGGCTGGCGCGGCTGCCGGTGGACGTGGACTACGCCAGCGAATACCGCTACCGCAATCCGATTCCCGACGCCAATGCGCTCGGCCTGCTCATTACTCAATCCGGCGAAACGGCCGACACCCTGGCCGCGCAGCGCGAGATGAAGTCGCTGGGATCGAAGACCGTGGCCATCTGCAACGTGGTGGACGCCATGGTGGCTCGCGAGGCCCACGGCGCCATCTACACCCACGCCGGGCCGGAGATCGGCGTCGCCTCAACGAAAGCCTTCACCGGGCAGCTTACGGCGTTGTTCCTGCTGGCGATCAAGCTGGGCCAGCTCCGCGGACAGCTCGACCGGGCCCAGTCGGTAGCGCTGATTGAAGAACTCAGCCGCATCCCCTTGAAAATTGAAGAAGTGCTGCGCTCCTGTTCGCCGCAGTGCGAGCAGCTTGCCAAAGACTTTTCGACCGCGCGCGACTTTCTCTATCTGGGCCGCGGCATCCACTTTCCCATCGCGCTGGAAGGCGCGCTCAAGCTCAAGGAAATCTCGTACATTCACGCCGAGGGCTACCCCGCCGGCGAGATGAAGCACGGGCCCAATGCTTTGATTGATGAAACGCTGCCCGTCGTGGTGCTGGCCACCCGCGATGAATCCGACCCCGCCTCCAAGCTGCGCTATGAGAAGACGCTCTCGAATATTCAGGAGGTAACCGCCCGCTCAGGCCGCGTGATCGCCGTGGCCACTGAAGGCGACACAACCATCGGCAGCCTGGTGGAGCAAGTTATCCCCATTCCCCAAGCCCCCGAGTTACTGTCGCCACTTATCGAGATTGTGCCCTTGCAGTTACTGGCTTATTACATCGCCGTCCGCCGCGGTTGCGATGTGGATCAGCCCAGGAACCTGGCTAAGTCGGTCACCGTCGAGTAGAAAAGAGGCAGCAGGGTTTCATGACATGAAAGAGCCCGCTCCGGCATACTGCACACGGAGCGGGCTGGTTGAGAGAAGCCTTCTCTGAAACGCGCTACTTCTCCGCTGCCACCGGGGGAACCGCTCCGGGGAAGATGCCTTCGATGGGCGCGCGCTTCTTCTCTTCCAGGTCGGGCTGCGGCAGGGGCTTGCGCGGCAGCATCTGGTCGCGCTGCGCCGCGTTGTAAACGAAGATGGCTTCGACCGTGGCAATCTGCTTCAGGTCCGCTGGCTGTAGCCGCTCGTATACGTCCTCGTTCGAGTGGTGTGTGCGCGCTCCGTAATCCAACTCGTCCTGGATGAACTGAAAGCCCGGAATTCCCACCGCGTCAAAGCTGAGGTGATCGGTGCCGCCGGCGGTGCGGTTGGTGATGGTGGTTACGCCCAGATCCTTGAGCGGAGCAATCCACTGGGCGAAGATGGGCGCGATGGCCGCGTTGCCCTGCGTATAGATGCCGCGGACTTTACCCGCGCCATAGTCCATGTTGAAGTAGGCCGAGACGAGTTTCTGCTCCGGCTTCACTTCCAGCGGCCCGGCCGGCCGGCGCATGTACTCCGGCAGTTGCAACTGGTCAGGCGCGGTGGAGAGCTTGGCCGAGCCGAAGTGGATGGTGCAGTAGCCCTTCGATCCGTAGATTCCCTCTTCCTCGCCGGTCCACAGGGCAACCCGGATGGTGCGCCGCGGCTTCACGTCCAGCGCTTTCAGGATGCGCATCACTTCCATGGCTACAACGGTTCCCGCGCCGTTATCGGTGGCGCCGGTGCCGGCGATCCAGCTATCCAGGTGGCCGCCCACCATCACCACCTGCTCCTTCAGCTTGGGGTCGGTTCCGGGAATTTCGGCAATTGTGTTGAACCCGTGCTCGTGGTCGCCGGTGAATCGGGTTTCCACGTCGATCTCCACGCTCACTGGAGCGTGAGCCTGGGTGAGCCGGTAGAGCCGTCCGTAGCTCTCGATGGCCGCCACCACCACGGGAATCTTCACGCGCTTGTCGGCGAGGTACGGCGTGTTCCCCAGCGCCGCGCCATTATCGTCAAAGAGGGTGCCACCGGAGCCGCCGCCATTCTTGCCGTCGCGGCTGGGCTCGATGACCGCGGCCACCTTCTCGTCGGCAAGAAACTGCGCAATCTTTTCGATGATTTTCTGCCGTTCTGCACGTTCCCGCATCCGCGCCTGATACTCCGGGGGAATGCTGCTTGTGCCGGCGTTCACCGGGAAGGCTGCGATGTCGTCAAGGTCCTTCTCGGTGTAGCGGTCGAAGAGCGCCTTGTCCACCGGCGGAACTTCGCGCATGGCGCCCAGCAAAACCACCTTGCCGGCCAGCTTGCCTTTGTACTGATCGAAGTCCTTTTCCGTCTGGAGGTTGACGAAGACCACATCTCCGGTGACTGGGCCGGCGGTCGAGGGCGACCACGGCGTGGCCTGCACAATCAGCACCGCAGTGTCAGGCGTGACCATGCGTGCCCAGGTGTTCAACTGCTGCCAGCCCATGCCGAACTCGCCCCAGTCCTCCAGGTGCGCGTTCTCCAGGCCGATTTTGGTCAGCGTGTCGCGGGTCCACGCGTTGGCCTTCGCAAGGTTGGGCGAGCCGGTCAGCCGCGGCCCGATGCCGTCCGTCAGCGCGGTGGCAAACTCCATCACGTGCGAGTGGTTCAGCCCCTCGTCGCGAATCCGCTGGTACATGGCCAGATCGAGCGTCTCGGTGGCGGGTTGCACCTCCGCGTAGGGGTCGGCAACCGCCGGCGCGGGCGCGGCTGGCTTGGGCTTGCTGGCGGCGTGCAGGCTGAGGGTGAGCGAGGCGGCCAACATCACCGCGGGGAGGAAGCGAAGATTTTTTACGGACATCTGAAGATTCTCCGGTCGGATAGTGTGTGTTTCCATCGGTTGTTGGAATTGTAGGCCATGATTTTCAGGCGCGCAGCATGCGCGGATAGGTCCCATCCACTTCGTGCTGTTCCGGCGCAATGCGGATGGGCTATATTGACTACGTACCGAAGCGCGAAGAGCTTGATTTTGCCCTGGACGGTTCCCCGATCCTGCGCAAGCACGCGATTTCGGCCTGGGCGCCAGGACGATCGTTCTGCATGAATCAAGATACACTGCTCTTCCGCGACGGCAAACGCCGTACGGGATGGAATGCACACACCGGGACGTGGCTGCCAAAGGCAGGAGGGTCTGATGAAAATCTCCGACACGATTGGATTGGTGCTGAAACAAAAAGGCGACAACAGGGTGTTGTCGATAGCGCCTGAGCAGTCAGTCTACGAAGCGCTCGAGAAGATGGCCGAGTACGATATCGGAGCTTTGCTGGTGCTTTCCAACCATCGTCTGGTCGGCATCCTGTCGGAACGCGACTACGCGCGCAAAGGAGTTCTGATGGGCCACCTCTCCAAAGAGACCAAGGTCCACCAGATCATGACCAGCCCGGTTGTCTTCGTGAGTCCGCAGCACACCGTGGATGATTGTATGGCCTTGATGACCCAACGCCATGTTCGCCATCTCCCGGTCTTGCAGGATGACGCCGTGGTGGGAGTGGTCTCCATTGGCGACCTGGTGAAATGTGTGATCTCCGGCCAGGCGCAGACCATTCAGTCGTTGCAGGGCTACATTACCGGAGCGTATCCGGGATAGCCGCCGCAATCAGAGTTCCAACCTTACCTAAGGAATCTCTGCACAAGCTGATACTTTGAATGGGCACGACTTTAGTCGTGCCGTACATGCATCAAAATCAACGCTGGCTTTACAGGCTGCGGAAAAAACTTATTCCGGAGGGAGGCGGGGGTTTCAACCCCCGCATAAAGCCAATAGAATCAACACCGGCTTTAGCCACGGAAGATCACTCTCCGCCAATTTCGCCCAAATCTGGAGTTTTTCCGCAGCCTGTCAAGTCGCGCCCTTTCAAAACGTCAACCTAATCAGACGTTTCTTCAAGAGTGCTCAATGAGCCACGAAAAAGCTGCCCCACTGCGGAAAACAGTGGGGCAGCTTTTTCAACTACGCTTCACTTTCCTAACTGCGCTTTTTCCCGCCGGGTTTCCCACCGGGACGGAAGCCGGTATGTTTGGCCCCGGAGCCGGTTGGTTTGCCCTTGTAGCCGGATTTGGAGAAGCCACCCGGCTTGGGTCTGGAGTGCGAGCCGGAGGCGGGCTTGCCAGGGCCGCCAAAGCTGGGCTTCGGTTTCCAGCCGGGACCGGCTTTTCTTTCAGCGCGCGAAGCGGAGCCAGGATACGGCTTCGCCTTGGTGGGGCGGTAGCTGGATGTGCCCTCGGTGCGTGGGGTGTAGGGCCTGGATGGACGGGCGCTGGAGTCCGCTGCTGGACGGTACGGACGGGGCGCGAAGGAGCCCTCGCCCTCGGCGCGGCGGAAGCTGGGCCTGGCCGGTCCCGCGGAAGAACGTCCGGCGGGCTTGGCTCCATAAGGCCGCTTGGCGCCGTAGCTCGGGCGGGAGTCCGCTCCCGCGCGCGGGCCGGAGCCTGTCCGGGCGCTGGGAGCTGATCCATAGGGGCGGGTCGAACCGGGGTTGAATGGCCTTCCGGGTTTGCTGCTGGGCCGTGCGCCGCCTGCGCGGGGTTTGCCGCTGCTGGTAGTGAAAGGACGCGCCAGGCCGCCTTCGCCGCGGAAGGGCTTGGCCGAGGCCGGACGGGACGAGGGCGCAGGGCGCTCGAAACTGGAACGGCTGGGTTGAGGCCGATCCGAGCCGGACCGGTCAGAGTACGGCCGGGGCGCGCTGGGACGGCTGGAGGTGAACCGGCCCGAGCTGGAGCGAGGAGCGCTGGGGCGCGCCTGGTATGGGCGAGCCTGGCCCGGCTGCTCGGCGGGGATCTCCTCGATGTGGAGGTTTGGCGGTCTCACGGGGCCAAGGTCCTCATCAAAGACTCGGGCTTCGCGGCGCGGCGCGGCGGGGCGCTTGTACTCTGGCCGGGCCGTTCGTTCTGTGCGCTCCGGCTTCTTCCATGCGGGTTTGGCGGTGAAGGGGCGGGCTGCGCCAGGACGGCTTTCGCCGGTTGAGCCTTCAGCAAAACGCGCTGGCGGACGGGTGGGGCGGTCGTCTTTCTTCCAGGCCGGACGGGCTGCCGGGCGCGCGGAGCCGAACCTGGCCGGAGTTGCGTCCGTCGAGCGGCGGGGGCGGTCGTCCGTGCGGGCAGGGCCGCGATCAGAATAGGGAGCTGAGCTTCGGCCAGCAGCGGGGCGGAATCCCTCAGCGCTGGTGCGCGCTGGGCGGAAAGGCTTGTCCGCTGCGCTCTTGCCGAAGGAGCCTGTGCCGCGAACGGGACGGTCTGAGCCAAACTTCTTGGGCCGATATTCGCTGGGACGTTCTGCCGTATCAGGAATCGGCGCCAACGGCTTGGCCAGGCGCGGACGGCTGCTGGGCTTGGGGAGGACCGTCGGCAACAGGCCGGCGTCGAGCAGGTTGCGGCGGCGGAGTTCCTTTGATTTCGGCGTGCGCAGTTTGCCTTCGGCTGCCTTGCGCAGAGCCTCCAGCTCTCCCGGTTCCAGTTCGCGCAGGTGGCCGGGCTCCTGGTCGAGAACCAGAGGGCCGTAGCCGACGCGGCGAATTTTTTCGACGAAATGGCCGACTTCCTCGAACATTTTGCGCAGTTCGCGGTTGCGGCCCTCGATGAGAACCACTTCGTACCAGGGATTGTCGCCCTGGCGGACCTGACGAATGCGAGCCGGGGAGGTGCGCACTGGAGCCGAGCCGGGCTTGCCGCGCTCAATGGCGACGCCGCCGCGGAGAATGTTCAGTTCGTCTTCGGTGGGCTGGCCGGCGACCTTGACCAGGTAGGTCTTTTCCACGCCGGAGGAAGCCTTGGTAAGCCGGTTCGCCAGATCGCCGTCGTTGGTGACCACCAGTAGGCCTTCGCTCATGTAATCGAGGCGGCCGACGGGGTAGAGGCGCTCCTTCATCTTTTCAAAGAACTGCATCACCGTGGGCCGGCCCTCGGGATCCTTGACCGTAGTGACGAAGCCCTTGGGCTTGTTGAGGATGAAGTACCGCAGGCGCTCAGCGCCCTGGAGCAGCTTGCCGTCGACGCGAATGTGATCACGGCCGGCGTCAGCCTTGGTGCCCAACTCGGTGACAATCTTGCCGTTCACCTGCACGCGGCCCTGTTCGATCAGCTCCTCGGCGCGGCGTCGGCTGGCCACGCCGGCAGCCGCCAGGATCTTTTGCAGCCGCTCCAACTTGGCGGGGGGACGCGGCTGGGGGCTGAACTCAGGCTCAGAGTCGTCATCGGGCTCAGAGCTCTCCTCGGGCTCTGGTTCCGGGCCGTCTTCAGCTTCCACTTCAGTCTCAGCCTCGTTTTCGGCTTCTTTTTCAGCCTCTTCCGCGTCGGGTGCTTCTTCCGCGGCGTCTTCGACTTCCGCCTCGACTACGGCTTCAACTGCCGCTTCGGTTTCGGCTGCGGCTGCGGACGGGCTCTCGATTCCGGCTACGGGCGCGGTTTCTAACTCCGGTGAGCCGGATTCGGGCTGTAAATTCGGGGTCTCATTGGTTTTCTTCTTCATGGGGAAACGTCTCGGTTTCTGCCTGCTCTGTAGGGCGAGGCGCAGCAGGAGCGGCCTCAGTGGGGGGTGGAAGTTTGTTGCTGGCCGCCGTCTCGGCGGTCTCAATAGGTTCAGAGGATTCTATCTGCGATTCCGGGCCTTCAGACGACGAGTCTTCCAGCTCTTCGCTGGCGGCTTCGTCAAATTCGGGGCCCAGGGCAGGGTTCGGTCTCCGCTCGAGTTCTTCCTCGGCGGCGGACTCCGTCTCGTCAAGTTCGCTGGCGGCCAACTTCTCGAACTCCTCCATGGAGGGCAATTCAGAAACGTCTCGCAGGCCGAAGCGGAGCAGGAACTCGCGGGTGGTTTTGTAAAGGATAGGCCGGCCGATGACCGGCTTTCGTCCGGCTGTGGCGATCAGCTTGCGCGCCAGTAGCGAACCGAAGACGCCGGAGGAATCAACGCCGCGAATCTCGTTGACCTCAGGGGCTGTGACCGGCTGCTTGTAGGCGATGATGGCCAGGGTTTCCAGAGCCGGCAACGAGAGCCGGAGTGCTGGTTTGAGGCTTTTCACGAAGAGCCGGACGGCGTCGTGGCACTCGGGCTTGGTGGCCATGCGGTAGCCGCCGGCAATCTCGCGAATTTCGACGCCGCGGCCGTCGGAGGCGCAGGAGGCGATGAGTTCGTCGAGCAACTGGCGGAGGATGGAGCGGGCCTCGCGGTCGCGCATGCGGGCCAGACGCCGTGCTTCGAGTTCGGCTGCGGCGTTATCCGCAGGGGAGGGCTCACCCTCCACAGCGGTGGGTTCATCTTCTTCTGCAGGGCCGTTGGTTGCGGCTTCCACGTCCAGTTCGGGGCCCGTCTCCGGGCTGGATTCAGGTTGAGCCTCAGCGGCTTGCCCGGCAGCGGGGGCGCTGGCCAGCTCAGGCTGAATGGGTTCCGAGGGGACCGGCTCCGTCTCCAGGTAGGCGAACTCCTCGTTCACCGATGGGGGCAGGGTTTGGGCGGCGTCTGATACTGCTTCGGCGGCCTGCTCGGCAGACGCAGCTTCCTGCTGCGCCTTCCATTCAAAGGCGTCGTCGGCAAAGAGGGCGGCGAGCTGGGCCAGTGTGACCGGCTCCTCCGCGGCGTAGATGACAGCTTCCAGCTTGGCTTTCAGGCTCATTCTGCAATAGGTACCTTTAGTTATGGTACCGGAAGCGGAGGAGAGTTGCGCGTTGATGGGGGCTCTATTGTTGATGAGATGGTCGCAAAATGGGCGTTCGGAGGGTGCCGGACACCCCTGAGAGCCCCGCCTGCGCGTCAGCCCACGCACATCGCTCTGCGAAAATGGTAGTAGATGCTCTCCCTGCAAAATGCCGGCAAGCGGTTTGGACCGCGGGAACTGTTTCTGGAGGCCAATTGGCTGATCCAGCAGCGGGAGAAGACCGCGCTCGTTGGAGCCAACGGCACCGGCAAATCCACGCTGATGAAGGTGCTGGCTGGCCTGGAAACCCTCGACTACGGCCAGATGCAGCAGACCCGCGGCATGAGCATCGGCTACCTGCCGCAGGAGGGTCTGGAACTGGCCGGCAGAACGGTCTTCGAGGAGTGCCTGACAGTTTTCGACGAAATTCGCGAGATGGGCCACGAGGTCGAGCGGCTCGGCGGGCAACTGGCCGTGCTGGAGCACGCAGGGCCGGAGTACGAGGCCGTGGCGGAGCGCTACTCGATGCTCCAGGAACGCTTTCATGCCCTCGACGGCTACGCGCTGGATGCGCAGGTGGGCAGCGTGCTGACCGGCCTGGGCTTCGGCAAGGAAGACTGGACACGGCAGACGGATGAGTTCAGTGGCGGCTGGCAGATGCGCATTGCGTTGGCCAAGCTGCTGCTGGCCAAGCCCAATCTGCTGCTGCTTGACGAGCCTACCAACCACCTGGACCTGGAAACTCGCAACTGGCTCGAAGACTATCTCAAGAGTTATCCCTTCGGCTATATTCTTATCTCCCACGATCGTTACTTTCTGGATGTAACCATCGACCGCACGGTGGAGATATGGAATAAGCGGCTGAATATCTATCAGGGGAATTTCACAAAATATCTGGAGCAGAAAGACGAGCGGCGGGCGCAGTTACAGGCGGCATATAGCAATCAGCGCCAGCAGATCGAGCACTTGGAGGCTTTTATCAACCGCTTCCGCGCCCAGGCTACCAAGGCCCGGCAGGTGCAGAGCCGCATCAAGGAGTTAGAGAAGATCGAGCGCATCGAGGTTCCTGAAGAGGAGCCGGTAATTCACTTCAAGTTTCCTCAGCCGCCGCCATCGGGAAGGATGGTGGTGGAAGCTGAAGGAGTCGCGAAGAGTTATGGCGAGAAGCATGTGCTCAGCGACGTCCGGTTCTCCATCAAGCGCGGCGACCGCGTAGCCCTGGTGGGCGTCAACGGCGCGGGCAAATCCACGCTGATCCGCATGCTGACAGGAACCGAAGCGCCCACGGCCGGGCAGATCAAGATGGGCCACAACGTGGTCAGCGAGTACTTTGCGCAGGATCAGTACAAGGTGCTGGATGGCGATGCGCGCATGCTGGACGACATCAGCGGCGCCGCGCTCAAGGTGCCGGAACAGGCGCTGCGGTCGCTGTTGGGCTGCTTTCTCTTCCGTGGCGACGATGTTTTCAAGCCGCTGGGCGTGCTCTCCGGCGGCGAGCGCAACCGCTACGCGCTGGCGCGGATTCTGGTTTCGCCGTCGAATTTTCTTCTTCTCGACGAACCCACCAACCACCTGGATATGCGCGCCAAGGATGTGCTGCTGGAAGCGCTGGCGGCCTTCAGCGGCACGGTGGTCTTTGTCTCCCACGACCGCGATTTTATTGATAGGCTGGCCACGCGCGTGTTGGAAGTGGAAAACGGCACGGTCACCAGTCACGAAGGCAACTACGAAGACTATCTGCGCTGGAAAGGGATTGCATCCAGCGGCACTTTTTCCGAGAGCGTTGTAAAGGACAAGCCGCATGAGTCTGCCGGCAATGGCAGCGAAAGCCTTGACGCCGAGGCCGACGCCGCAAAGGACCGCCCGCGCCGCCTGAATCCGATCAAGCAGAAGCAGATGGAAGAGCGCTGCGCGTTTCTGGAAGAGGAAGTCCCGCGCATTGAGGCCTCCATTGCCCACACCGAGGAGCTGTTGGGCGTCTATGTCAGTGCGGACGAGACGCAGCGGTTGACCGCGCTGGCCGAGGAGTTGCGCGAGCAGTTAGCCGAGTTTACCGCCGAGTGGGAAGAGTTGATGATGCAACTCGACGGACAGGCAACGCTCTCCTGATTTTGGGATTTCCCTGAGCTTCCGCTTGCAGCGAACGCCGGCTTCGTACTATGCTCAACTTATGCGTCGATGTCGCTAACACCGCCCTGGTGCCAATTGCGATACCGATGTGCGTCTTGTTCGCGCACCCGCATTCCCGCTTAACAGCTCGACCATTACCCCACAAAACAGAACCGTCTGGGATTGTATCCCGGAAAGAGGAGATCATCATGGCGCAGATTGCCGCGAATGTAACTGAACTCATTGGCAAGACCCCGCTGGTGCGGCTGAACCGCGTGGCGGCTGGCCTGCCCGCAACTGTTGTGGTCAAGCTGGAGAGCCAGAACCCGGTTTCGAGCGTGAAAGATCGCATTGGGTTGGCGCTGATCGAGGCCGCCGAGAAGGCCGGCAAGATCAAGCCCGGCAAAACCGTGCTGATTGAGCCCACGAGCGGCAACACCGGCATTGCGCTGGCCTTTGTGGCCGCGGTCAAGGGCTACCGGCTGATCCTCACCCTGCCGGAGACAATGAGCCTGGAGCGCCGCGTTCTGCTGCTGGCCTTTGGCGCGGAGATTGTGCTCACCCCCGGTCCCAACGGCATGAAAGGCGCCATCGTCAAGGCTGAGGAGATTCTGGCCAAGACGCCCAACGGTTACATTCTTCAGCAGTTTGACAACCCCGCCAATCCGGCGATTCACTATGCCACCACCGGCCCGGAAATCTGGAACGATACCGATGGCAAAGTGGACATTCTCATTAGTGGCGTGGGCACCGGCGGCACGCTCACCGGCGTGGCCAAGTACATCAAGGAGCGCAAGCCAGGCTTCAAGGCTATCGCCGTGGAGCCGACCGACAGTCCAGTCCTTTCCGGCGGCAAGCCGGGGCCGCACAAGATTCAGGGCATCGGGGCGGGCTTTGTGCCGAGCGTGCTGGACACGAAACTCGTCGACGAAGTCATTCAGGTGACCAACGACGACGCCATCAACACCGCGCGCGAACTGCCGCTGAAGGAGGGCTTGTTTGTGGGCATCAGCTCAGGAGCGGCGGTGGCGGCTGCGCTGAAGGTGGCCGCACGGCCTGAGAATGCTGGCAAGCTGATTGTTGCCATTCTGCCCGACTTCGGCGAGCGCTATTTGTCCAGCGCGCTCTTCGAGTCGTTGCGCCAGCAGGCATTGGGTCTGGTGACGCAGCAGGTTACTCTGTAGGTGGTCGTTCGGCGTGAAGGGGATGGGCTTCAACAGGCTGCGGAAAAACTCATTCCGGAGGGAGGCGGGGGTTTCAACCCCCGCATAAAGCCAATAGAATCAAAGCTGGCTTTAGCCACGGAAGATCACTTTCCGCCAATTTCGCCCAAATCTGGAGTTTTTCCGCAGCCTATTCAGCCCGTCCCTTCATCGCAACGAGCGTTATTGAATCCAGGAGTTTTGCCCGACTGCCATGGCCCTCATTGCCCACATCCGCGAAGACATTGACTCCGTGCTGGAGCGCGACCCGGCCGCGCGCTCCCGGCTGGAAGTCTTTCTCTGCTATCCGGGGTTGTGGGCGGTGTGGATTCACCGCATCTCCCACAAGCTCTGGCGCTCGCGCTTGCGGCTTCTGGCAAGGCTGCTCTCCCAGGTCGCCCGCTTTATTACCGGCGTTGATATTCACCCCGGCGCGTTGCTGGGCAGGCGGCTCTTCATCGACCATGCAACCGGAGTGGTGATTGGCGAAACCGCCATTGTGGGTAGCGACGTAACCATGTACCAGGGCGTGACCCTGGGCGGCACCGGCAAGGGCCACGGCAAGCGCCATCCCACGATCTGCGACGGCGTCTTCATCGGCAACAACGCCAACCTGCTGGGCAATATCACCATCGGCGAAAACTCGCGTGTGGGCGCGGGCTCTGTGGTGCTCTCCGATGTGCCGCCGGATTCAACTGTAGTCGGCGTTCCGGCGCACATTGTCTATCGCAACGGCGAGCGCGTGCTGATTACCGATCCGCACGAGATCAAGGACCCGCTTTCGGATTCGCTGATCGCGCTTTCAGCCCGCGTCGAGGAGTTGGAAAAGCAGCTTGGTGGACAGGGGCAGCCGGCGGAGCAGTTTACCGCCGAGGCCGCCGAACGCGAAGCCTATCGCGAGAAAATGGATCGGCTGCGGCAGTATGTTTCCATGGGCGAGGGCATTTAGGGCTGCGTCCCCGGTGCTACAGTGGTTTCGTTATCACTTTCTTGCTGGAGTCTGTCTTCTTGCCAGGTTTTCGTTCGCTTCTCGTGGCTCTTCTCGCGCTTCCTCTTGCCGCCCACGCGGCTGCCCGCGTTCAGGCCGCGCCCGTTCCGCCGGAGATGCGCTCAACGGCCTTCACCGTCCGCGTGAACGGCCAGCCTGTGGATGTGGCCCACGCCGCGGCAAGTTACGAATATGTCAGCTTCGATGGAACAGGCGCGATGAACGTGGAGATTACCGCCGCCGAGCCGGGCTTCTGGGATAAAGGAGTGGACATTCAGCCCTGGCGGCTTGGGTTGCGTCCCACGCGCCAAGGCCAGACCATCCGTTTCCGGCTCGTTGGGCCGGCCAAGCTTTCCATCTCCCGCCCTGGCGACTTCCTCAACCACGCGCATATGCTCTTCCTCTTTGCCGGCACGCCCCTGCCTCCTCAGCCGCGCGACCCTAAAATCCACGTCTATCAACCGGGGGGCTACCACCAGAGCCTGAACCCCAAGAGCGGCGAGACCTATTACCTGGCGCCCGGCTCCTACTTCTTCGGCAGCCTGAATCTGTGGAAGGTGGAAAACGTAAAGATTCTGGGCCGCGGAACCATCGTCTATGAAGGACCCCAGGACCCCAACGGCGACGACGGCTGGATGCAAAAGCCGGACTGGCACTGCATCGGCGCGCTTGAGGCCCACAACGTCGAGATCAGCGGGCTGACCTGCATTGTCCGCTCGCGGACCTGGTCGATCCAGATGAAGGATTCAACCGGGATGACCTACGACGATCTGCGCGTCATCGGCGGCAACCCCGCCAACGCCAATCAGGACGGCATGGATTGGCTGGGCGGCGGCGACTCCGTGGTGCGCAATGCTTTCATCCGCTCGTCAGATGACGATTTTGCCATGGAAGGTAACTGGGACGGCTACAAAGACGAGGATATGCTGCGCCCCGGCCACGACGTCGCGAATATTCTCATAGTGAACAGTGTTCTCTCTACCAGCATCTCCAACATTGTGCGCGCCGGCTGGCCGCGAAAGATCTTCAACTCGCGCAACTTTACCCTGCGCGACTCCGACATTCTCCACGGCGGCATCGGGGCTTGCGGCCAGACCTTCGGCCTGCTCGGCTTTTGGGGCGCGCAAGAGGCCAAGGGGGTCCACTCGCAGTTTACTTTCGAGAATCTCTTCCTGGACAACTGGTACTCGCTGGTGCAATTGGAGCAGAAACAACCAGGGTTGCATGGGTTCACTTTTCACAACATCTGGGCGCTGGACCAGCCGCCGCTGGCCGACTCAACAATGATCGGCGACGTAGCAGGCGTGACCTTTGACAATGTGAAGTACGGCCAGAACCGCGTGGTCGCAAATGCCGATCTGCCGCTGGTGACAGGCGACGGCGCGCAGGCTGCTCATTTTGTGGCTCCGCACGCCCCGGTGGCGGCGTTCACCGTCTCTCCGCCGGTCTTCGCACCGGGAGAGGAAGTCACCTTCACCGCGCAACCCACGCCCAAAGCGCACTACACTTGGCTTTTCGGCGATGGAACGCAAGCCAGCGGCCGCCGCGTGCGTCATCGCTTTCCAGACGCCGAGGGCACTCAGCTCGATGGTTCGGGCCGCTTCCGGGTTCTGCTCCATGTGGAGGATCGCGATGGCGGCGTGGACTGGGCGGCGCAGGGAGTGGTGGCCGTGGGCCACTGGCACGACGCCGTTCCCGTTGCTGGCCCCACGCTCGCCGGCCTCGCCTGGCAGATCTACCCCGGCGCGTGGACTGAGTTGCCCAACCTGACCGCCGAACGCGCGGTCTTCGCCGGCGAAGGGCCTAATCTGCGCGCGAATGCCCAAGGCTTTACGCATTACGCTGCCGCATGGGACGGCTTGATCGACATTCCCGCCGACGGCGGCTACACCTTTCATCTGCTGGCCCGCGATGGCGCTCGCCTGGTGATTGACGGCGTGGAAGTGGCCCGGACCGGACCGGCCTTTGCTCAAGTCTGCGGCTCGCCGGGCAACGCCATGCGCTATGATCGCGGCTCGCTGGGCCTGCGCGCCGGCAAGCACGCGTTTCATCTGGAAGGCTTGCATTCGGCCAGTCAGGGCTCTCCCCGCCTGCTGTGGGAAGGCCCCGCGCTGCCCCTCACCGACGTGCCCCCGGCGGCTTATAGCCATCCAGTGCAGGATGCGGTCAAGCCAGCAAACAAGGAATAGAAAATCGGGAATAGAGCGTTTTAGCTTTTGCTATAAACTTTTGTGCCCCATCCGCTTCCGCGTTTTTCTGCGGAATGGGTGGGATACCGAAAAATTTCGGTCTACACTTTTTCCGAATAAGCGTTAGAATCGACAATCCTCGCTGCCGCTGATAGAGCAGTTCTCCAATAGATGTAGCCCTTTTGAGAGTGTGCAAGGTGGCTTTTTTTGAGGAAAAAGCCACTCGGCCGCAGTGGCTTCGGTATACAGCAATTGGAGAACTGCTGTAGCCTGTGGTGAACTAAAAAGTTCTCTTCAGGGGCATGCGAACCGATGAAGATACGTTGGTTTTCCTGTGGCATGGTAGCGACCTGTGTGCTTTCGTTTGCGCTGGCTCAGGGCCAGGAGCCAGCCGCATTGCGCGCGTCAACGCAAATTCTCGTGGTAACCACCCCCGACTGGAATGTAGTCGCGGGCACGTTGCAGCCCTATGAGCGAAAACAGGCGCACAAAAAATGGAAGGCGGTTGGCGCTCCAATTCCCGTCGTGATCGGCAAAAACGGTCTCGGATGGGGTGTGGGGTTGGTCTCCGATGCTGGAGCGCGCGAAGCGCTCGATCCAGTCAAGCAGGAAGGCGATAATAAATCGCCAGCCGGGATCTTCCGCCTGAGCACTGCTTTTGGTTATGCCGCCCAGGAGCAGGCGGGATGGAAAATGCCCTACGTGAGTCTCACGCCCTCAGTGGAATGTGTGGATGACGTACATTCAAAGTTCTACAACCGGGTCGTGGACCGCGCGACGGTTTCGCCCGACTGGAACAGTTCCGAGCATATGTTGCGCACCGATGGCGTGTACCGATGGGGACTGGTGGTCGATCACAACGCGGAGCTGAAGACCCCTGGTACAGGATCGTGCATCTTCATGCATATCTGGATGGGGCCGGACCAGGGAACCTCGGGATGCACGGCCATGACGCAGGAGCATCTTGAAACCGTGCTTGCATGGCTTGATCCCGCGAGAAGTCCACTGCTTGTGCAGTTCCCGCGTCCTCAGTATCAAAAGCTGAGAAAGCACTGGAAGCTGCCTTCCCTGCCGCGCTCCGCTCCGCGCTGACCCCTGATCCCTGATCCCTGACCCCTTATTTCGGCAACTGGCTTGCGTCCCAACCGCCGCCGAGGGAGCGGACGAGGCCGACGCTGGCCACAAACTGCCGCGTCTGGAGATTGATGGCGGTGCGCTGGTTCTGGAGCAGCGTGGCCTCGGCGGTGAGGACTTCAAGATAGCCGGTGACGCCCCCCTTGTAGCGCTGGTTGGAGATGTCGCGGGAGTTCCGGGCCGACTCGACGGCCCTCTGCTCGACAGCCGACTCCGCCTCAAGAATCCGCAGGCTGGAGAGTTGGTCTTCCACGTCGTTGAAGGCCACCAAGACCTGGCTTTTGTAAGCTGCGGTCTGGGCTTCGTAAGCGTGGCGAGCCTGGTCGGTGAGGGCGTGGCGCTGACCGGCGTCGAAGAGGAGCTGCGTTGCTTGCGCCCCCAGGCTCCAGAGCGAACTCGGGCCTTGAATCCACGTTCCTGCGTGGAGGCTCTCAAAGCCACCGGTTCCACCCAGGCTGATGGTGGGATAGAAGGCGCTGACGGCGATGCCGATTTGGGCGTTGGCGGCGGCGGCGCGGCGCTCGGCCGCGGCAATGTCGGGGCGGCGCTCGAGCAGTTGCGAAGGCACGCCTACGGGAATCTTGGGCAGAGAAAGATCGAGCGGTGACGGCGGAATGCTGAACTCTGAAAGTTTGAGGTTGGCGATGGTGCCGATGGCGTGTTCGTACTGGGCGCGAGCCACGCCCACATCCACCAGTTCAGCGCGCACGGTTTCAAGCTGGGTGCGGGCCTGGGCCACGTCGGCCTCAGTGCCCACTCCGCCGGCAAGGCGGCGCTGGGTCAGGTCGAGTTGGTGTTCCAGGTCAGTGACGGTGGCTTGCAGCAGCTTGATCTCGGCGTCCAGACCCCGCAGTTGGAAGTAGTCGGCGGCCATCTCGGCATGAAGGCTCAGCTCCACGCTGGCCGTGTCCGCGGCGCTGGCCTGGGCGTTCGAGCGGGCGGCTTCGACGGTGCGGCGAATGCGGCCCCAGAAGTCCGGCTCCCAACTGGCTTGGCCAGTGAGCGTGAAATCGCTATAGGTGGTGGATTTGCCCGCCGAGTAGGAGGGCCCGTTTGCCGAGACATTATCGCGCTGGGCGGTAGGTTTGACAGAAAAAGTCGGGAAAAGGCCGGCGCGAGCCACGCTGACCTGGTCGCGAGCGGCAAGATATGTTTCCAGCGCCTGGCGGAGGGTCTGATTGTCGGTAGCAATGCGATCTTCCAGTTGGTTGAGCTGCGGGTCCTGGTAAATCTCCCACCATTTGCCACGGAGCATTCCGTCGGAGGGCGAGGCCGGCTGCCAACTGCCTCCGGTGGGGGCGGGCGGCGGCTGGAGGACTGCCGTCGCGCCAGCTTCCTTGTAGGCTGGAGGCGCCTCGTAGCCGGGGCGGTTGTAGTTGGGACCGACAGATTTGCAGCCGGTGAGCAGCGTGAGGATGAGCAAGCCGGCAAACGAGACTGGTAGTTTTCCGCTAAAAATGCCCGAAAAGAATCCCTCAGGGCCTTTACCGGCCGCGGAAAAACTCGATCCGGAGGGAGGCGGGGGTTTCAACCCCCGCATAAAGCTAACAGAATCAACGCTGGCTTTAGCCCCGGAGGGACTCTTTCCTTGCATTTCACCCGAAATCCCGAGTTTTTCCGCAGCCTGAAGCACCGACATCATCACTTGCCTCCCTCATCGACTTGGCTGCCGGGGCTCACGACCCGAACCTTTTCGCCTTCGATGAGCGAGTCGGGCGGGTCCTGGATCACCTGATCGCCCAGGTTGAGTCCGGTGACGATCTGCACGCTGGCCCCGTCGTCCTCGCCGATCACCACTGGAACCAGATGAGCGGTGTTGCCATTGAGCACGACGCCCACACGCAGGCCCTCCTTGCGGAAGATGAGCGCCGCGGCCGGCACGATGAAGGTGGGTCCGGCTGCCGGGGTCTTGAAGTGAACCTGGGCCAGCGAGCCGGGCAGCAGTTCGCCGGCGCGGTTGTCCACGTCGATCTCCACCAGCAAGGTGCGGCTGGCCGGATCGATGGCGTCGGCGGTGCGCACCAGCGTGCCCTGGTAGGTCTTGCCCGCGTGCTCGGCAAAGGTCAGGTCGATCTTCGCGCCGCGCTTCACGTTTCCGGAGTAAATCTGCGGCAGGTTGGCGTAGACGCGCAGAGTCTGGATGGCTTGCAGGTGAAAAAGCTCCTTGCCCGCGCCGGGGTCGATCAACTGGCCGGTGTCAACAGTGCGGGCGGTAATCACCCCGTCGAAGGGCGCGTAGACCTTTTCAAACGATTGCAGGTCGCGCAGCCGCCTGACATTGGCCTGTGCAGAGCGCACGGCCGCCGCGGTGGCTGTGGCCTGATTCACGAACGCATCGGTGTCCTGGTGGGAGACGGCGTCGGATTTGACCAGCCCGCTGTAGCGCTCGGCCTGGATGCGGGCGTTGTTGGCGTTGGCTTGGGCGGTATTCAGGTCGGCTTCGGCCTGGGCCAGTTGCTGGTCCACCTCGGGGGTGGCAATCTCCGCCAGGAGAGCGCCCTTCTTCACTTTGGCTCCGATGTCGAAGTTCCAGCGCGTGAGGTAGCCTGCGGTGCGCGCGTAGATAGGCGAATCGGTGTAGGAGGTCACGTTGCCCGGAAGCATGAAGCTCGCCACCGGCGCGCCCGCCTTGGGGACGGCCACAATCACCGTAGGCGCGGCCAGATCCTTTGTCGTCTCAACCAGATTCTTGTCGGCACGCATGCGGTTCCATATGCCGAAGCCCGCCAAGGCCGCTGCGACGACAAGCACAATGACTACGCCCACGAGGGCTTTGTGCGGCGAGATGGCCGCCTGTTCGGGCGCGGCTTCGTGCCCTTGACCTGGCTGGTGAGCCGGTTGCTGCTTCGGATTGGATTCGTTGGTCATGAAAGACTACTCCGGTATCTCGTCAAACTCGTCAAGCGTTCCGGCCAGAGCTGCGTTCTGGGCCGTTTTGCGGCGGCTTTCCAGCCAGCCATGCACGACGGAGAAAAATGCGGGAACAAAAAAGAGCGTGGCCACGGTGGCCAGCAGCAGTCCGCCGATGACTGCGCGGCCCAGGGGTGCATTCTGCTCGCCGCCGTCGCCCAGGCCCAGAGCCATCGGCACCATGCCGATGATCATGGCCAGGGCGGTCATCAGCACCGGGCGCAGGCGGACAAAGCCGGCGTTCAGCGCGGCCCGGCGCGCGTCGCCCACCAGAACCTCCAACTGCTCGCGTGCAAAACTGACCACCAGAATGGAGTTGGCTGTGGCCACGCCCATGCACATGATGGCGCCGGTAAGAGCTGGAACGCTGAGCCGCGTGTTGGTCAGGAAGAGGAACCAGACAATGCCGGCCAAAGCTGCGGGCAGCGCCGAAATGATCAGGAAGGGATCGAGCCAGGACTGGAAGTTGACCACGATCAGCAGGTAGACCAGCAGGATGGAAAACACCAGGCCGGTCAGCAGGCCGAGGTAGGACTTCTTCATGGTCTCGCTCTGGCCGCGCAGGATAAAGTGCGAACCGCGAGGCAGTTCGGCCTGGTGTTTGTCGATGATTGTTTCCATCTTGCGGGTAACCGTGCCCAGGTCGGTTCCATCCACGCTGGCGTAGGTGTCGATGACCGGCTGAATGTCGTAGTGGCTTAAGGTGCCCAGTTCGGCTCCGGGGGTGATCTCCGCCAGATTGCCGAGAATCTCCAACGGGGGTTGCGTTCCAGGCGCGCCGGTGGGGGCCGCGCCATCCGTCTTCTGCGCCGCGGAAGAGCCGGTAATGGGCAACCCTTTCAGCGCGGCCACCGAGTCAACGTTGTACTGCGGAGCCTGGATGGCGATGCTGTAGCTGACGCCGTTCTTCGGGTCCAGGTAGAAGTTCGGGGCGGTCTGGAAGCTTCCGCTCAGAGCGACCAGCAGGCTGCCGGCCACGTCCTTTTGCGTCAGGCCGATGGACTGGGCGCGCGTGCGGTCTACGTCCACCTGCATATTCGGCAGGTCGAAGGGCTGCTGGATGCGTGCGTCGGCCGCACCGGGAACATAGCGGACTTCGTTCAACATGCGCTCCGCCAGGGCGCGGTTACCATACAGGTCCGGTCCGACGATCTGAATGTCGATTGGCGCGGAGAGTCCGAAGTTCAGAATCTGGGTCACGATGTCCACCGGCAGCACATAGAAGGTGACGCCGGGATATTGGCGGGCGAGCACTCTGCGCAGGTGCTCCACATAATCCGCTGTGGGGTGGTGATCCTTGCTCAACTGCACCTGGATGTCGGCGTCGGCTGGTCCGACGGGCGCTGAGGTGGAGTAGGCCAGGTTGATGCCCGAAACGGGCAGGCCGATGTTATCGACGATGTTGACCACTTCCTTGGCGGGAATCTGCTCGCGAATGGTCGAGTCGATGTGGTCGCAGAGCGCGGCCGTCTCTTCGATGCGCGTGCCGGTGCGGGCGCGCACGTGAATCTTGAACTGGCCGGAATCTACCGAGGGAAAGAAGTCCTGGCCAAGAAAGGGAGCAAGTCCCAGCGATCCGACGGCGAAGAGCAGGAAGAGGATCAGAAAGACTGGTGCGTGGTCCAGGCACAGAGTCAGAAGTCGCAGATAGATGTGACGAAAATGCTCAAAACCGCGCTCGAAACCCTGTTGAAAACGGACAAAGGGATTACGGCTCGAGTGCTTCCTGGCGGCTTCCGCATCGTCGTGCTCCAGAAGCAGGTATTTCGCCATGGTGGGCACCAGCGTCCGGGAGAGCAGGAAGCTGGCCAGCATGGCAAAGACCACCGCCTCCGCCATGGGGACGAACAGGTAGCGCGCCACGCCGGTCAGGAAGAACATGGGCACGAAGACGATGCAGATCGAGAGGGTTGAGACAAAGGCCGGAGTGGCAATCTGCGCCGAGCCCTCGAGGATGGACTGTTCCAGCTCCGCGCCTGTCTCGAGGTAGCGGTTGATATTCTCGATGGCGACTGTGGCGTCGTCCACCAGAATGCCGACAGCCAGCGCCATGCCTCCCAGGGTCATGATGTTGATGGTCTCGTGCAGTCCGGAGAGCACGATCAGCGAGCAGAGAATCGAGAGCGGAATGGAGACCGCGATGATGATGGTGGAACGCCAACTGCCCAGGAAGACCAGGATCATGATGGCCGTGAGGCAGGCGGCGATGATGGCCTCCTTGACCACGCCGCCGATGGCCCCGCGCACGAAGATCGACTGGTCAGAGAGGGGATTGATCTGGAGCTGCGGCGGCAACTGGCCCTTGACGCTCTTCAGCTTGGCCTGCACGCCGCGGATGATGTCCAGCGTAGAGGATGAGCCAGTCTTCATGATGCTCATCAGGATGGCGCGCTTGCCATCCACGCGCACGATGTTGGCCTGCGGCGCATTGCCGTCGCGCACGTGAGCCACGTCGCGAACGTAGATAACCGCGCCGTTGACCGCGCGGATGGGCAGGTTGTTCAGATCGTTCATCACCAGCGGGGCGGAGTTGGTCTCAACCGCGTACTCGAAGCGGTCGATCTTCATGGTCCCGGAGGGCGCAATCACGTTCTGCGCTGAGATGGCGTTCACCACATCCGCGGGCGAAAGGCCCTTGGCTTGCAGCGCGGCCAGATTGAGGTCCACCTGAACCTGGCGCGGCCTGCCGCCGAAGGGAAAGCCCATCTGCGCCCCTTCGATGGTGGCCAGTTGGATGCGGATGGTGTTCGAGGCCAAATCGCTCAACTGCTGTTCGTTCAGGCCCTGCCCGGAGACGCCCAATTGCAGAACAGGCACGGCGGAAGCATTGTATTGAATGATGAAGGGCGGCGTGGTGCCCGGCGGCAGGCTGCGCACCTGCGATTGGCTCACCGCGGTAATCTGGGCCACGGCGCTGCCAATGTTCACTTTCGGCTGGAAGAAAACCTTGATGACCGCGACGCCGTTGAGCGATTGCGACTCGATGTGTTCGATGTCGTTGACCGTGGAGGTCAGGCCGCGTTCGCTGGGGGTGACAATGCGGTTGGCCATCTCCTGCGCGGAGAGGCCGTTGTAGTTCCAGATCACCGTCACCACGGGGATGTCGATATTCGGAAAGATGTCCGTAGGCATCGTGAGGATGCTGAAGACGCCAAGAATCAAAATCAAGAACGCCGCGACGACAAAGGTATAAGGCCGCCGCAGCGCAAGCCGGACAATCCACATCATAGGGCAGGTACTCGCTCCTGAGCCGGGCTGCTCGCGGCCATGCCGCACTTGTGCGGCTCGACAAGCGCCCTGGTCCGGTCATGGCCGGCTCGCAGGATTCTGGGTCCGGACGGCGCTCACCGCACGGACCGTTCCAACAACCTGTTGAAATTACATGGTAGACGAAAGATTTCGCCCGAAACGGCTCACGCGCAGGCAAAAGGGGCTATTCGCTCATCTGTCAAGACGTTCCAGCAGCATGAAAAGACGCTCTCACAACGCGAAGATCGCCACGGCCAGCACACACGCTCCCACCGCCAGGCTGACCCGGTCGCGGAGGGCGAAGATGACCGGATCGTCGTCCATTTCGCCGCGCGAGCCCAGTAGCCACACCCGGTAAAGCCAGAACAACATTAGCGGCACAATGAACCACAGCCGGCCGGCGTGCTTATAAAGAGCCTCCACGGCGGGGCGCGTGATATACAGCGAAAAGACCACCACGGCGGCCGTGGCGCTGGAGGTGCCGAAGCTGCGCACCTGCTCGATGTCGGCCACCAGGTAGCCCCGCCCCTGGGTAGCGGTGACGCCGCGCTCGCGCAGGTTTTCCAGCTCGCTGAACCGCTTGACCATGGCGAGCGAAAGAAACAAAAAGATGGAGAAGCCAGCCAGCCAGTGGGAGATCTCGGTGCCCGTGGCCGCGCCCCCGGCCAGCATGCGCAGCGTGTAGAGGCCTGAGAGCATCAGCACGTCCACCAGCGCCACCCTCTTCAAATAGAAGGAGTAGGCCGTCGTGGACACGATGTAAATTCCCAGCCACATGGCGAATTCACGGGGCAGCAGAGGCAGAAAAGCCAGTGAAGCCGCGGCCAGCACAAGCGCAAGGGCAACGCCGCCAGCGACCGGCAGATCGCCCGCGGCAAAGGGCCGGAAGCGCTTGGCCGGATGCCGGCGGTCGTTGTCAATGTCCAGCAGGTCGTTGAAAAGGTAGTTGGCAGAGGCCATGAAGCTGAAGCAGAAGAAGGCCACGACAGCCGCGCCGATGGCCTCCGGGCTGAGCTTGTGCGAGAGCAGCAGCGGCGCCACCAGGAGAATATTCTTGGCCCACTGGTGGATGCGGATCGCCTTCAGCAGAGTGCGCGGCAGCGGCCGCCGGTCAGCAAATGTGCGAACCACCGGAATCCGCCGCATGCGCAACGCCAGGCGCAGGCCCAGGCTGGCGTTGGCCACCATCGCCTGGCGCGCATTGACCAGCAGGGGCAGGTCGGCGCGGGAGTTGCCGATGTAGTCAAATTCGCCGAAGCGGGCTTTCAGGCGGGCCAGTTTCTTGGCGCGGGTCAGGTTGGTGGCGCTGTCGGAGGCCAGCACGCCGGCAAAGACGCCCAGATATGCAGCCACCCGTTCCGCCAGCGGGCCATCCGCGCCGGTCGTCAGGTAGATCTGCCGGCCCTTGCGCTGCTCGGCCTGCAGGTAGGCGAGCAGTTCGGTGTTGTAGGGCAGCCGGGTGGGATCGAGCGGGGCGCGGCGGGCTACTTCGGCTTTCAGGCGGGCGCGCCCACTGGCCAGCCACAGCCCCAGTTGCCAGAAGTGGGCGGGATTCCGGCGCAGAAACAGACAAACCGCATCGAAGAGCGAGTCGGACTTGATCAGCGTGCCGTCCAGATCGACGCACAACGGACGCGCCACGCCTTCAGGCTCGGCAGACTCGGCAATGGCGGGAGGTTGGGGCAATCGATCCTCATGGAGCCGGCGAAACCCAGCCCACCGCGAAAAGCGCTCCCATTCAGGAACGGCGCGGCGGATCAAGGTCAAACGCAGCGGAGGGTAAAAACAAGAGCTTCTTGCAAAATTCAATTGAGGCTGCGAAAAGTGTCAGGGCACGACTTTAGTCGTGCCGAAAGAGCAACAAAATTATGCTGGGCTTTAGCCCCTGCGGTTTTTTCCCCAACTATTTACAATTCCGCAGCGGCTAAAGCCGGAATCCAGATTGGCGCGTTTGCGGCACGACTAAAGTCGTGCCCTGACACAACACAAGAAGATAGTTTTGCAAGATGCTCACAGGATCAAGTATACCGTCAAATGGGACTCGGCAAGTGTGAGCCGAAATGTTCCGGGACCGCTCGATTCACTTACAATGGTCTCGTCTTGTGTGCATGAGGGGGCGTTTCTCCGTTGGGAAGTGCGCGGCTTGCGATGGATGCGGCCTGGGTGGAGGAAACCTTTCAGGAAACTCAAGCGTCCGTAGAAACGAATGTGGGTAGATGGTCCTCTGCCCGGAACGTTCACTACAATGCCATTGCGCGGAGCCCATGCGCGGGCATTTACTCAAGAGAAAACGACGGGAATCGACACCATGTCCATTGAAGGCACTCCGGAGACCCCTCTGGTCGCAGACGGCATTGAGCAACACCCCCCCGCACCCAGGGGTTCGTGGGTGCGCATCGTTGTGTACCTGGTGCTGGTCAGCGTTTTGGGCTTTATCGTGTGGCGGATCTATCAGAACCAGCAAACGGCCAAGAGCCAGGCGACTAGCCAGGCGGCGGCGCTGCTGAACCGGCCGGTTCCGGTGCAGGTGACAGCCGCCGAGCAGAAGCCGATGCCGATCTTTCTGACGGCGCTGGGCACGGTAATGCCTTACATGAGCGTTACGGTCAAGGCGCGGGTGAGCGGCGAACTCGAACCCGTCAGGTTCACCGAGGGCCAGCAGGTGAGGCAGGGCCAGACCATCATGGTGATCGACCCCAGGCCTTACAAAGCCGCGCTGGACCAGGCCCGGGGAAATCTGGCCCACGATCAGGCGCTTTTGGTGAACGCTCAGGCGCAGTACAAACGCTACAAGGCGCTCTATGATGCCGGCGTCACCTCCAAGGAAACGCTGGACGCCGATGCGGCCAACCAGGGCCAGTACCTGGGAGCCATCGCCGCCGATAAGGCGGCCATCGAGACCGCCCAGTTGCAGCTCAACTGGTGCTCCATCCAGTCGCCCATCAACGGCAAAATCGGTTTGCGCCTGGTGGACCCCGGCAACATCATCACGGCCAACACCACCAACCTGGTCATCATCAATCAATTCCAGCCCATCGCCGTTTACTTCACGCTGCCCGAGGACGAGCTTCCCCAGGTGCTGCACAAACTGGCCGCTGAAAAGCGTCTTCCCGTGGACGCCTACGACCAGGGCGGCACACTGAAGCTGGCCGGCGGCCTGCTCCTCACCGTCGATAACCAGATCGACACCACCACCGGAACCGAAAAGCTGAAGGCGGTCTTCGACAACAAGGATCAGGCGCTCTTCCCCAACCAGTTCGTCAACATTCATCTGGTGATGGAAAACCGTCCCAATGCGCTTGTGGTGCCTTCGGCGGCCATTCAGAGCGGCAATCAGGGCTCGTATGTATGGGTTGTCGATCATCCCGACGCGAAGGGAAATGGAACCGCCAGAATCCAGCCTGTAAAGGTGGCATTGGCCGAAGGGCAGATGACCATTCTCGACAGCGGCCTGCAACCTGGCCAGAACGTGGTGGTGGACGGAGCGGACAGGCTGCGTCCCGGACAGAACGTGACCGCCAGCGTGGCCCGCCAGCGTGGCGGACAGGGGTCTGGACAGGCTTCAACGGGGCAAGGCGCGGGTCAGTCTGGTGGAGTTCCGTTCGCCGTTCCTGGCGCGGCATCCGGTCCGGCTTCCCGGCCCGGCGCTCCGGCTGGCGCAAGCCAGGGCAAACAAAATCAAAGGGGAAAGCAGTGAGTCCTTCCCGGCCATTCATTCTGCGCCCGGTAGCCACCTCGCTGCTGATGGCGGCGATTTTGCTGGCAGGCTTTGTGGGCTACCAGCAGTTGCCGGTTTCCGCCCTGCCTGAGGTGGACTATCCGATCATCCAGGTGCTCACCTTCTACCCCGGCGGCGGGCCTGAGGTCATGGCCTCGTCGGTCACCGCGCCCCTGGAACGCCAGTTCGGCGAGATGCCGGGACTGAAGCAGATGACCTCGGTCAGCTCCGGCGGCGGCTCGGTGATCACCCTCGAGTTCAACCTCGACGAGAACATCGACGTAGCCGAGCAGGAGGTGCAGGCGGCCATCAACGCGGCCAACAGCTTTTTGCCCGCCGATCTGCCCAACCCGCCCATTTACAGCAAGGTCAATCCCGCCGATGCGCCGGTCATGACGCTGGCGCTTTATTCCGACTCGCTGCCCCTGGACAAGATTGAAGACGCCGCCGACACCAACCTGGCGCAGAAGATCTCCCAGGTGACCGGGGTCGGACTGGTCTCCATCGCCGGCGGTCAGAAGCCGTCCGTGCGCATTCAGGCCAATCCCACTCAACTGGCCGCTTATGACCTCAGCCTGGAAGACCTGCGCACCGCCCTGGCCGCGGCCAACGTGGATCAGGCCAAGGGCACGCTGAACGGCTCCCGCCAGTCGTACACCATCGGCGCCAATGACCAGTTGCTTTCCAGCGGCGACTACAAGCCGGTGATTGTGGCCTATCGCAACGGGGCCGCGGTGCGCGCCTCCGATGTGGCGTTAATCGTCGATGCC